>AACY020563733.1_pt1 | contig 96889 bp, 82 predicted proteins | sample 267378 | NCBI WGS metagenome assembly AACY02 (sample SAMN02954345, study PRJNA13694) | marine metagenome | biome: aquatic; feature: ocean; material: water; isolation source: isolated as part of a large dataset composed predominantly from surface... | reverse complement strand
GATCGCGAAATCGGGCACCGCTGAATTCTTTAAAAACCTCTCAGGTGAAGCCTCAAAGGATTCGCAGCTTATTGGTCAATTCGGTGTGGGCTTCTATTCCGCCTTTATCGTGGCGAAAAAAGTCACTGTACGCACCCGTGCTGCCGGCCATAAGGCCAATGAAGCCGTATTATGGGAATCGGAAGGTGAGGGCAGCTTCACTGTCGATACCATCACTAAGGCGAGCCGTGGTACCGAGATTACCCTGCACCTGCGTGATGAAGAGAAAGAGTTTGCCGATGAGTGGCGCCTACGCTCCATCATCACTAAATACTCTGACCATATCTCTGTACCAGTTGAAATGTGGCAGGAAGGCACCCCTGAGCGCGATGGCCCAGACGGTGAAAAAATCCCCGCTACCGAAGGTTACTGGAAGGTCATGAACAAGGCGACTGCGCTGTGGATGCGCAATAAGTCTGAGATCAGTGACGAAGAGTACCAAGAGTTTTATAAGCACATTTCCCACGACTACACAGACGCACTGCTGTGGAGCCATAACCGCGTCGAAGGTAAACAGGAATACACTAACCTGTTGTATATCCCCTCAAAAGCGCCATGGGATCTGTGGAACCGCGACCGTAAGCATGGCCTGAAACTCTTTGTTCAGCGCGTGTTTATCATGGATGACGCCGAGCAGTTTATGCCATCTTACCTGCGCTTTGTGCAGGGTTTGATTGACTCAAACGATCTGCCGCTGAACGTGTCACGCGAGATTTTGCAAGACAACCACATCACCAAAGCGATGCGCACAGGTATTACTAAGCGCGTGCTGGGCATGTTGGAAAAACTGGCAAAAGACGATGCAGAAAAATACCAACAATTCTGGGCCGAATTTGGTCAAGTGTTGAAGGAAGGTCCAGCGGAAGACTTTGCAAACCGTGAACGTATTGCAGGCTTACTGCGTTTTGCGTCTACCCATACGGGCAGCGCGGCACCGACTGTGTCACTCGATGATTACATTAGCCGCATGAAGGAAGGCCAAAACAAGATTTACTATATCGTGGCCGACAGCCACGAAGCCGCGGCCAACAGCCCACACTTAGAACTGCTGCGTAAGAAAGGCATCGAAGTGTTGCTGATGTCAGAACGTATCGACGAGTGGTTAATCAATCACTTAACCGAATACAAAGAGAAGCAACTGCATTCAGTGACCCGTGGCGAGCTGGAATTAGGTGAGCTGGAAGATGCGGCCGAGAAGGAAGCGCAAGAGAAACTCGCCGAAGAGTCTGCGCCATTGATTGAACGCATTAAAGCGGCATTAGGCGCGAGCGTCGCCGATGTGAAAGTGACTTCACGCTTAACCGATACCCCAGCCTGTGTGGTGACGGGGGAAGGTGAGATGTCGAGCCAGATGATCAAACTGATGCAAGCTGCGGGTCAGCCAGTGCCAGAGGTCAAGCCGACGTTTGAGGTAAACCCAGCGCATCCATTAGTGTCGCGCTTAAACGATCTTCAAGATGAAGCCGCCTTTGCCGATTGGTCGAATCTGTTATTGCAACAGGCGCAATTGTCGGAGAAGGGCAGCTTAGCCGATCCATCGGCCTTTATTAAGCTGATGAACCAAATGCTATTGGCGAACCTGAAGTAAGGCATTCGGGGCACTTGAGTCGAGACACAAGTGCCCCGATTCCGTTTTAGGCACCGCAAAGAGCATTATCCTAGGGCATTTCTCTGTAGAGGTGCCAGCTTGGGAGTAAGGAAAACCATGGACAATATCCTCGATCTAACGAAAGACAATATTCAGCAAGTGGTTGATGCTTCGATGCAACAACTGGTGGTGATGGTGTTTTGGGCCCAGCCACAGCCGCAGAGTGTTGCCATGGTGCAAACACTCGAGCAACTTGCCGCGCAACATGCTGGTCGTTTTGTGCTGGCGAAAGTGAACTGCGAAACCGAGCTGGAAATCGCTAACTATTTCCGCATTCAAGCACTGCCGACTACCTTAGTGCTCGATAAGGGCCAGCCAATCGATGGCTTTGCGGGCATCCAAGAGGCGGCGCAGGTGAGCGCCATGCTGGAGAAACACTTGCCACCCTTATGGCAATTACAGCTTGAGCAAGCCAAAGCCCTGTTAGCCTTAAGCCAAGTATCGGCGGAGGATTTATCCACGGCGGCAGTGTTACTGAAAGACGCCTACAGCGCCTCAAATCAGGCGGCCGAGGTGAGTTTAGTGCTTGCCGATGTGTACTTGATGCAGGGTGAACTCGCCCAAGCGCAGCTGCTACTCGAGCAGATTGGCCTTGCCGACCAAGACGGTTATTACCAGAGCTTAAAGGCGAAATTAACCCTTGCTTTGGATGCGGCGGACACGCCAGAAATTCGTGATTTGCAGCAGAAGTTCGAGCATAATCCGCAGGATTTAGTGTTATTACTCGAACTTTGTAAGGCCCTGCATTCGGCCCATCGAGACGAAGAAGCGCTCGCGCATTTATACAGTGTGTTATCTAAGGATTTAACCGCTGAAAATGGCAAGGTAAAACAAGTCTTTATGGAAATTTTAACGGCGCTTGGGCAAGGGAATAGTCTGGCGAATCAGTACCGCCGTAAGCTCTATACCTTGCTCTATTAAGGATTAAATTAGCCGCAAAACTGCGATTTATTTACGGTTTCTGAGGCTAAAGTCGAAGCTAAAAGCCTTCTCAATGGCGGCCAGATGTGCGAAGATCGCCGCCCTAAGAAGAATATCAATGCGAAAAAGAGGACTCTTGAGATGCGCATTATCCTATTGGGCGCCCCAGGTGCCGGTAAAGGTACCCAGGCCCAGTTCATTATGGAACAGTATGGTATCCCACAAATTTCTACTGGCGACATGTTACGTGCTGCCGTTAAAGCCGGTACTCCGCTGGGTTTAGAAGCGAAGAAAGTGATGGATGCAGGCCAACTGGTTTCTGATGATCTGATCATTGGACTGGTTAAAGAGCGTATCGCACAGGACGACTGTGTTAAAGGTTTCCTGTTAGACGGTTTCCCACGCACTATCCCACAAGCGGATGCGATGGCGGCAAACGGTATCAGCATTGATCACGTGATCGAAATCGATGTGCCAGACGAAGAAATCGTTAAGCGCATGAGCGGTCGTCGCGTTCACCCAGGTTCTGGCCGTGTTTACCACGTGGTATTCAATCCACCTAAAGTGGAAGGCAAGGACGATGTGACTGGCGAAGACTTAGCGATTCGTCCAGATGACGAAGAAGCCACAGTGCGCAAACGTTTAGGCATTTACCACGAGCAAACTAAGCCATTGGTTGAATACTATGGCAAAGTGGCTGCGGCGGGTAACACTCAATACCACAAATTTGATGGTACTCAGTCGGTAGCGGCTGTGAGTGCACAATTAGCCAGCGTGCTGAAATAAGCATCATTCGCTAAATTCGAGAACAAGTTCTCATATTAGGAAAAAGCCTGCTATTGCAGGCTTTTTTTATTGGCGACCGAATGTTAGCCTGCCGAGGTATTTGGCTGATAAAAGGTAACACATTGACTTCTCCCTCTCCTGCGTTTGGCGTGTTATTGGTCAATCTCGGCACGCCCGATGAACCCACTCCCAAAGCGGTTAAGCGATTCCTCAAACAGTTTTTAAGTGATCCTCGGGTCGTCGATTTGTCCCCTTGGCTGTGGCAGCCAATTTTGCAGGGGATTATTCTTAACACCCGACCCGCCAAGGTGGCCAAACTTTATCAGAGCGTATGGACGGAGCAGGGCTCGCCGCTGATGGTGATAAGCGAGCAGCAGGCGCAAAAGTTAGCCACGGACCTGAGCGCGACCTTTAATCAAACCATTCCGGTAGAACTCGGCATGAGCTATGGCAATCCTTCGATTGAGAGCGGCTTTGCCAAACTCAAGGCCCAAGGCGCCGAACGTATCGTGGTACTGCCGCTGTATCCGCAATATTCCTGCTCAACCGTCGCCAGTGTGTTCGATGCGGTGGCGCAGTATTTTACTCAAGTGCGTGACATTCCTGAGCTGCGTTTCAGCAAACAGTATTTCGACCATGAAGCCTATATCGCGGCCTTAGCGCATTCGGTTAAGCGGCATTGGAAAACCCACGGGCAGGCCGATAAGTTGATTTTATCCTTCCATGGAATTCCACTGCGGTATGCCACCGAAGGCGATCCCTATCCTGAGCAGTGCCGCGCGACGGCCAAGTTACTGGCGCAGGCGCTGGAATTAACCGACGGACAATGGCAGGTGTGTTTTCAATCCCGCTTCGGTAAAGAAGAGTGGTTAACCCCCTATGCCGATGAGTTGCTGGCCGATTTACCCCGCCAAGGCGTAAAAAGTGTCGATGTGATTTGCCCAGCCTTTGCCACCGATTGCCTTGAAACCTTAGAAGAAATTTCCATTGGCGGTAAAGAGACTTTCCTACATGCGGGCGGCGAGGCCTATCACTTTATTCCCTGTTTAAATGATGATGAGCTCCATATCGAACTGCTCAGGCAACTGGTGCAAGAACAAGCTCAACCTTGGATACGCGCGGATTGACGGTAAATTTCTCCCGTTGAAACCAAAACACGGCCTAGTTTCATGCTGATTTTATGGTAGAATCTGCGCCCTTTGTGGCTCGGGAGTGGATTTTTTATCTCTCTAGCCTAGACTCATTATTTTTAGGACACGGTGAGCGCAGGCTCATTGTAATGCCCATTAGCATGGATGCCAGGAAAAGAGAGCCACTATGAAGTTTCCCGGTCAGCGCAAATCGAAACACTATTTCCCGGTCAAAACCCGTGACCCACTGCTTGAGCAATTAACCCAGCAACCTCAACCCTTTGCGACTTATGTCAGCGGTATCGATCAAACCCTAGTGGATATCGAAGCCAAGGTAGAGGATGAGTTGCTCAGCCGTTATGGTTTACCTAAGGGCAATTCGACCCTGATCAATGACGAGCAAGCGCATGCCCTGTATACCGAGCTGAAACAACACGGTTTGATCAGCGATGAGTTTGCGGGTGGCACTATTGGTAACACAGTGCACAATTATTCTATTTTGGCCGATGACCGCTCAGTGCTATTTGGGGTGATGAGCCAAAATATCGAAGTCGGCAGCTACGCCTACCGTTATCTTTGTAACACTTCCTCTAAAGTTGACCTTAACTTCCTGCAACCCGTCGATGGTCCTATCGGCCGTTGTTTTACCCTGATCTCCGATTGCGGTGAGCGTACCTTTGCGATCAGTAAAGGGGCGATGGACAAGTTAACCCCAGAATACATTGATAAAGACGTAGTGCAGGGCAGCTCTGCCTTGGTATTAACTGCCTATTTAATGCGTGCCAGCGGCGGCGACAGGATCACCGATGCGGCTATGTGCGCGATTGAATACGCCAAAGCCGCCGAAGTCCCCGTGGTATTGACCTTAGGCACACGCTTCTTAATCGAAGAAGATCCGGTTTGGTGGCAAAACTTTATCCAAGAGCATGTGACCATTTTGGCGATGAACGAAGATGAAGGCGAGGCCTTAACCGGATTTCGCGATCCGCTGCTTGCCAGCGAAAAAGCCCTCGAGTGGTGTGATATGGTGTTAACCACCGCGGGCCCCATCGGGCTTTACACCGCAGGTTATACCGATGATGCCGAAAAGCGCGAAACCAGCCATACACTGCTGCCCGGTGCTATCCCCGAATTTAACCGTTATGAGTTCTCGCGTCCTAAGCTGAAGCGTGACTGCGAAAACCCGATTAAAGTGTTTGCCCATATTTCGCCTTACATGGGCGGCCCAGAGAAAATCGGCAACACTAATGGTGCTGGTGATGGCGCGTTATCGGCGTTATTGCACGACTTGGCAGCCAATACCTTCCACAAGACCAATGTGCCAGGCTCAAGCAAGCACAAGCGTGATGGTCTGTGTTATTCGTCATTCTCGCAAATTTGTAAGTACGCTAACCGCGTGGCTTACGAGGTGTTGGCGCAGCATAGTCCGCGTCTCTCCCGTGGTTTACCTGAGCGTGAAGACAGCTTAGAAGAATCCTACTGGGAAAGATAAGTCAGTACTGGCTTGAGTAAATAAGGGCAATAGCGGCAAACCGTTATTGCCCTTGTTGTTTTTTGGGATAGACGAAAACTTGAGCCAATGACGTTTTCTCAACAATTAACCCTGTGGATGTTAATTTTTGCTACAGGCAGACCCGAATAAATGATAACGTTAGCCCAATCACTGCTCCCAATAACAGCGAATATTAAGGTGGAATTTTCGGTGAAAGCGCAGATCTTAACAGAAATGAAGGTACTCAAGACAATCGATCCTGAGTTCGAAGTGCAGCGCCGTGTGGCGTTTATTAAATCTAAACTGCAAGCTGCCCGCAGCAAAGCCTTGGTCCTTGGGATCAGCGGTGGTGTGGATTCTTCCACGGCGGGACGTTTATGTCAGTTGGCCGTTGATAGCCTCAATAGTGAGCATACTGACGGCGGTTATCAGTTTATTGCGGTGCGCTTACCCTATCAAATTCAAAAAGATGAGCATGAAGCTCAGCAAGCTTGCCAGTTTATTCAGCCGACCAAATTAGTCACCATCAATGTGCACCAAGGGGTCGATGGTGTGCATCAGGCTACCTTAACGGCCTTTGTCGAAGCGGGATTGCATTCACCGGATGCGGCTAAAGTCGATTTTATTAAAGGTAACGTGAAAGCGCGCATGCGCATGATTGCCCAGTATGAGTTAGCCGGTTTAGTGGGCGGGCTTGTGGTTGGGACAGACCACAGCGCCGAGAATATCACCGGTTTTTATACCAAATGGGGCGATGGCGCCTGCGATCTTGCGCCTTTATTTGGCCTCAACAAACGCCAAGTGCGCCAGGTGGCAGCATATTTAGGCGCGCCAGAGTCCTTAGTCTATAAAGCGCCAACCGCGGATTTGGAAGACAATCAACCGCTACTGGAAGATGAAGTCGCGCTTGGACTGACCTACGAGCAAATCGATGATTTCCTTGAAGGGAAAGAAGTCGGCAAGGATGTTGAAGAAAAACTTATCAATATCTACAAGGCCACGCAGCATAAGCGTCAACCTATACCCACTATTTACGATTAATTTAAGACGGTTACCGTCTGAGACATAAAAAAAGCACCCTAATGGGGTGCTTTTTTTATGTGCGAAAGCTTAATGCTATTTCGCCAAATTGAATCGAGCCTATTTGGATCAAGCTGAGTCCTATTCTTTAGCTTTGTTTCGCTTGGAGATGCTTACGCGTCAGGGCAATCAAAGCGTTTGAGTATTGGCGATAGTCTAAATAAGGCGTGAGCAGTACACAGCTTAAGTGTCCAGACTGCGACTGGAGCACTGCCGTGACATCTTGCAGTTTAGCCTGTGAGTCTTGCATTAATTGCTGTTCGGTTGTTTGCAACGCGTCAGTAGCGATATGGCTCTCGGCTGTAATCCCTAATGCCGTGGCGGCGGCTTGCCCACAGATAATATGAATGCTGGCATGTGGCGAGAGGGCATTAGCACCTATCAGCAGCATTTGCCGCTGTTTGAGTAATAAGTTATCGCGATAATCGCGCCAATCCTCACTGGGCGCGCAAATTTTTGCCATAATTGTGAAGATCTTACGCCAGTGATTACCGTTTAAGGCAATGAGTTCTGCTAACGCGTTATCCTGCTCCCAATGCCAATCTTCAGGCATGAGTGGGGGATTGGGGAGATAAAAAGCATAGGTCGCTGCGGCTGGGCCAATATGCATAACAGTCGAATATGGGAATAAAAGTAGGGCGGATTTTACCCTAACTTAGGCGCCCAGCCGAAACTAAATTGCCGCGAGATCAAATCTTAAACATGAAAGTTGAGGTTTATTTTTATCTAACCTTATAATCTGATTGCGCATTTTATGGGATCCAAGGGACGAGAATGAAAGCCATCATCATAGGCTCAACCAAGCATTTATTTTTCGCGGCATTTTATGCCTGTTTGGGGATTGCCGTCGCCCTGTTGGTGACAGGCATACATTTCCTCAATGCCAGACCCGATCTCTCCCTCTGGCACACTACTGAGCTTAAAAACGAGTTTCGTTACAACACTAAATTAGTCAAATTCAGTGATTACATCGCCTTAGAAGATAAGTTATTTGCCGAAGTGGACAGTAAAGTCCTTGAAAAAGTCTCGGCGACGGATGCTTCACCTGTGAATCGCTACGTTAAAAACAGTCTGTCGGATCCCGCCCGTTGGCCTCATAACTGGAATCGTACCTTCGAGTGGCCTAAGGCCAATGCGCCCTTTGGCGTATTGTTGCTCCATGGTATGTCCGATTCGCCCTATGCCATGTCCAATGTGGCAGCACATTTTAAGGGTAAAGCCCATGTACTTGGCTTAAGACTCCCAGGCCATGGCACCATTCCAAGTGGTTTAACGAGCCTCTATTGGCAGGACTTAGCCGCGGCGGTGAACTTAGCTACAGCGCATATGAAACAAGAGCTTAAAGGTAAACCGCTGTTTGTGATTGGCTTTTCAACGGGCGCCGCGGTAGCGCTAAACCATGAGCTAGAGCTTATTAATCAGGAGAAAGATCCTGATTATGCGGGGATGATTTTTATGTCGCCCGCCATTGGGCTTGCACCGATTGCGGCTGCTGCTCGTTGGCAGAGTTGGATTGGCCGTTTACTCGATTTAGATAAATTGCAGTGGAACAGTATTCAGATGGAATACGATCCCTTTAAATACACCTCTTTTGCGGTGAACGCGGGTGATGTGGTCTACCAATTAGCGCTGCGTAATCAAAGTCTATTAAGTGGGTTAACGCCTGCACAACGTGAGCATATTCCTGACATATTAACCTTTCAATCCGTTGCAGATGCGACGGTTTCAAGCGCCGCGGTGGTGAACCTGCTTTACCAAGTTTTGCCCGAGAAAGGCCATGAGTTAGTGTTGTTTGATATGAACCGCACTGTGATCAACAGTAAATTGATGGCAAATGATCCGCTGCTCGCGTTATTACCAGCATCCTCCGACACTATCCATTACCGTGGCACCTTGATTGAAAATCAGGATAGCGAGACGACTCAGGTTCAAGCGCGGGAGTTTGGTCTTATGCCTCAAGATAATAGTGTGCCAGCGCTGGAAAGCTTATCTTTGCATTGGCCTGCGGGGGTGTATTCTCTGTCCCATGTGGCCTTACCCTTTAATGAAGATGATGGATTATACGGCATTAAAACCAATGAAAAATTACACCGGATCCAAATTGGCGCTGCATCATCCCGTGGCGAGCGTGGAGTGTATAGCGTGCCCGCCGCGGAAATGTTACGCCAAAAATGGAATCCGTTTTTCCCCTATATGCTGACGCGGATTGACCAATATCGCGCCGCGCATATGCCCGATTAAACTGTGACTAGGGTGCAAATCACGCAGTTGCGCCCTTGCTCTTTGGCTTTGTAGAGGTTCTCATCCGCCTGCTTTAACCAAACTTCAAGCGTTGAGCTGTAAGCGGCATCGGCAATGATGGCGCCTATGCTGACTGTGACGCTAAAAGTGACTTGATCGGCCGGGTTCGTAATCACCACGCTGGCGAGTTTTTCGCGAAAGGCATTAAGATGTTGCTCAACTTTCAAGGTATTACACATAGGTAATATCAAGACAAACTCTTCACCGCCATAACGACATAGCAAATCGACATCACGCTTAAAGTGACTCGTTAACACTTCTGCCATCACCCGTAGGCATTCATCGCCCGCCAGATGGCCGTAGGTGTCATTCACTTTTTTAAAGAAGTCGAGGTCGAGTAATACCACGGCAATGGCATCTTGGCCCCGTTCACACAAGTCTTGAATTTTCAGGAATTGCTTTTCGGTATAACGTCGATTGTACAAATTGGTGAGGGAATCCCGCTCGGCCATATCTTTGAGTTTGCGGTTAGCGATTTCCAAATCCATAGTGCGCTGTGCCACTTTATCTTCTAACTCGAGTTGATGGCTAAGCAGCGCTTGCTGATTGGCTTCTAAGCTCTCGTACAGGCTATAGATTTCCTTTGGGGTACTGTTATCGAGCAGCTCGTGTTCAAATTTTTCCTCATTGATACTGCCGTCTTTCTTTTGGCTAAAATGTTGCGCCAGTAAGGCGAGGGGAGTAGTTGTTAAACGGCTGATTGCTTTGGCGATAATAATGGCGCCGACCATGCTGAGTAACAGTAGCACTATGGTCTTAGTATATTGCTCTTGGGCTAAGGTCAGCAGGGGGACAAACGGCTCAACCACATACAAATGCCAACCATTTTTGAGTTTATGGTGGGCGTAAATATACTCAGGCGTTTCGGTATCCTCTTGATTGATATTCATCAACTGTAATCGCGTGCGATACTCAGTGCTACCCGTGACATAGTTGAAAGGGGTCAAGGGTTGTAGACCGAGTCTTTCTGAGGCGTAAACAATATTCTTCTTCTCATCCAATAAGATAATGGATTGCGTCTCATGGTGTTGATTTTGCTTATCAATATTGGAGAAGTAACTTAAATCGAGACTGCCCTCAACAATGCCAATCGCAGTTTTAGACTCCTCTTTAAAGATCGGGGCACTGATGGCGATGATGATGTCCTTGCCGAGCCCACGGCCAATAAATACTGGTGAGACAAAGGTGTTATGGTGAATAAAAGCTTGGATAAAGTAATCCCTATCTAGCACATTCACTTTTTGTGGTAACAGCTTAACTTGGTTAAGTTTCTCAAGTGGGCTGCCCGCCACTATGTCGCCATCCTCATTGGCGATAAACATAGTCGTAAAACTGGGGGTTAACCCTTGAACACTATCGAGGACGAGTTGCCATTGTTCGAAAGGCAAACCCGATACGCTGATAAATTTACCTATGCTGGCAATAGTACGGGTGTTAGTGCTGATATAAGTTTCGGTGGCGTGGCCTAAGGAGATCCCTGTGTCATTGAGGTTTTGATTAATCAACACCTGTTGTTTATCCATAAAATAATGATTAAACACGAGGGATGAGGTCAGTAAGCTGATGGTGGTAATCAAAATAAACAGATAGCTAAGCTGCGCACTCATGGTGCGGCGAGTATGGTTTACCAGCTTATCTTTTAAGTGCCACAAACTGGGGAGTGCCACCACGCAAAGTTCACCTAAGGTAGTGTAGAAAATGCCATTAAAAGCTTGTTTTACCGTGGTAAAGGGAATGTGGTAAGTCGGCATCCCCGTGATTAACCACAGGTATAAGCCCATTAATGGCAAGCCTAACAACAGCCAATAACAAATGCTGGCGTAGAGTATGGGGAAGTCTCTGCGCCGCGCAAACCCTAACCACAGCGCCTCAAGCAAAAACACCAGATACACGTGGGCACTGGACCAAGCCAACATCAAACCCGTTGCCGTAAATAGGGCCGTAAACAGGGCATACCAAGGCCCAAGTAAGATGGCCACAATCACCACCGCCGCGTTGCCTAAAATAAGCTGGACGTTGGCAAAGAGTGGAATAGGGTAGATGTTGAGCACTAAACCCAGTAAGCCGAGAAAGGTGGCTAACTTTAGATGGGCAATATTCAGAGCTGATACACGCAAAGATAAGTCCCTTTAGTCAAAATTATGCTTAAAAAGCAATCGATTGCACTGAAACTATAAATTATATCTAGCTTAGCAGAAGTTTCTTAATTTGATATTGAACAGGTGGCTTAAGTTTGGTCTTAGCTCACAGTCTGGCATTCACCATGGTTTTACCTGCTAGCGGCTATATGGTTTCTGGCAAAAAATCGCCACACAGACCAGAAACTAAGCAGTTGATCAAACTCATCTCACTAAGCACTTGCACAGAGGCGAGGCAATTGCTAAAGTCTGGCTCACTTAAGGTGAACCCCACTCAATAGCATCTTAAGTAACAAGTGCTTAAGCTTATCTAAGATAATTTATTTAAGCACGACATTTTCGGTATGTAGCGCAGCCCGGTAGCGCACTGTCATGGGGTGTCAGGGGTCGGAGGTTCGAATCCTCTCATACCGACCAAATTCATAAACAATAAAGCCTGCAAACTTAATCAGTTGCGGGCTTTTTTGTGTCTGTGATTTGCATTGAAGTGATGTCTTTACGTTTTGTATATGGGGAATACAACCGAGTTATTAATAACTTAGGGAGTTTTTCGTTGGTATGGCTTATGGCAATCAATGGCATGTCAAATAGCGGACGGTCGCCTCGCTAATCATCACGGCTCACCTTTTTAGAACGGCGTAATCTGTAGATTTTAAAGAGGATATGTCTCTTGCTTTGGTTTATAGGTGAGCCATGGCATTTGTTCGACGACACGCTGCAAGTCCTTCTTTGGATGCAGGGTCGCCCCGTCTGATGTAAATGGATTCACAAATGCCGCGATGACATGGATGCCAAAGAGCGGCCATGGGGCAGACGGTCGTCTTGCTAATCACCACAGCTTACCTGTTTAGCATCGGTATAGCCTGTAGGTCTAAAGAAATGCTAAGCAGTTTTTGGACAAAAGCGTGTTAGAACTTCAACTGAATCAGGTGAATTTCGGATAAAAATTTCTATGGGTTAACACTTTGCTAATGGACTGCCACAGTGAAGCGTAGGCAGTCCCGTGGAAGTCGCGCTTTTGGTGGTGGAGCGAAATTAAGCAACTTGTTATATTAGCCCTTTACTGTTTAACACAACGACTTGCTCAAATGTGGCAAACATTTTTAGCAAGACTTGTTCATCAGGGAAATCTGAGCATCCCAAATTATGGGCTACTGTTAACTCCATCTCTTGAAGTTGAACACCGATAGATACTGTCGGATGGTCTGTTTCATATGAACCACACTTGAATGTTGCACTCTCAGAGTTGGATTTTCCGAAATATCCAATTCGAGACAATTTGAGAAAGTTATTGTTATCAACCAAGTTGATTAAACTTTGGAATGTTCCGGCCTTAAGATCGCCCCTATATGCCCCCATTTTGTTTACGTGTGCCCGGCCAATAAACACAAAGTTATCATCAGGAAAAATATAAAAATCATAGACTGGACAAGTGCCGTAACAAGCTCCACGGCTAAAAGATACAACTTGTGCTTTGGTCGGAGAGTCTGCCACCATCCTCTCTATTTGGGGCTGCCATTGTTCTGCATCAAAACACCCAAACAATAGAGTCAAAACTACTAAATAGATTACTTTTTTGATGATAGGTCTCCGATGGTGATTGGTTAATATAATTCCCTGCTCACGCGCGGCTTTGTAGAGAATGCGAAGCCGCAACTGAAAAGTCGTTGCAATGCCTGCGATTGTTAAGAGCTGAAGTACGCACGAGCCTTCTTATTAATAAAGAGGTAGCTGATGATTGCACATGATAGTACAACCTCAAACAGCGCTAGTACTAGCTGCTGCCATATAAGGTAGGGCGCAACCAGCACAGAGACTAGAATTAGAGTATAAAGTTGCCGTGAATATTGCCAGCGCTTAAGAATTAGCACACCGACAGCTGGCATAGCTAGGCCTACAGCTGCTGTAGGCAAACCTAACCCTCTTGACCAGAGTTCGGCTGATTCCATTACCTCACCATTAACAATTATCGGCATACCAGGGATTACAACAGCCAAAAAGAAAATGAAGCTGACCAAGGCATGCGCAGTTATGAATTTTAGCAACGTCGGCATTTCTAGGAATGCTTGGAACATGATTGGCCTCTTAATGCTTTAAACAGCGGAAAACACGAGTTCAGCGAATGGTTTTCCGCTGATGTAACTTATTAGGCTTAAAGTCAATACCCGTTAGCAACAACCTTCAATACCATAGCCCCCAAAGTCTTATCTTCTGAGAGATCAACTACCACTTCACTGCCACGCTCATCTGTACCATGTGAAAAATAAAGTGAGACGTTCTCTAACTGGATTCCCGAAGCAAATTGCGTTTCCGGTGATAGGCATGAAACAACTCGCATCGCGTTTTTCCCCGCAAACTCAACAGAAGCAGAATCCATCAACACCTTGCAAGCAAATGAGGCTGGTTCGTAGCCTTGGTATTCACAGCGCTTTGCTGATAAGACAGGTTCAGAATAACCTTTAAAGTTGCTTCCCCAAGCAGTGAGGAACTTAATTTCATGTATTTCACCAGGTTTGATTGATTCAACAAAAGTATTGATAGGCTTGCAAAATGGATCATTGTTGCCCGATGCCTTTGCTGGACACATGAAAGCAGCTAATAAAATAATGAATGATGTACGAGATATATCCATACGGTGCCTAACGCTCGCCTAAACGGCGAGAAACCTGTTGCGAATCCAGCGGCCGCAGGCCTCGATGTTTAAGGCGCTTGTTATGCGTAACTTAATCACACTTATCAAGGTTGTTCCCACCTATCCAACCCTGAACCAAACCAGTTGTTTTAGACCAGTTACTGGACATACCATAAGCTTCAACAAAAGCTGGACATTTATCCTGAGAACTTACATCAACTATAATTTGGTAAAATCTATTCCAATTTACATGGGCAACTGAAGCTAATGTAATTGAATTACTATCAGCTTCAATTTTTTCGATAAACGTATCGCTTGTACCACCATAAATATCTTGCTTACCATGCGCGAAGCATTTTTTTACTTGCCTCTCAATTAACTCAACAGTTTCATTAAATGGCTTATTTGAGCAAAAACTGCTTTTAGCTTTACCTGCGGCTCTCAGTTCATCCACTGACTTAGGGACAGATGCACAACCTGAAAGAAACATTAATGATATTAAGACAAAACTAGATTTCATTTCCAATCCTTGAATTACGGATAACGCCCAAATATAGGGCTGTTAAAGCTTGGCTAAAATTGTGTAGCGAAGCGGACCCGAGCCAAGCTTTAACAGTCCTGCATTATTTGTTTGTTAGGTACTCATTTCACCCAGCATATATTCAAACGTTTTTTCCGCTTCGCAACTTTATATTGCAATGAATTCTTGAGCAGCTTTTTTATAGTTGTAAGTCGGGAAAAAGCTCCCCTTAACAAACCTGAACCAATAATCTTGATTTTGTTTGTTCTTTAAGTGCCTAGATAAAGAACCCAAACGACGAGAAGCTAGTATTTTCTGTTTAGACATGGGAAGTTTTAAAAACTGGTTATTAGGTTCCAACAAACTTAAGTTTACGGCGAAAGAGCCACCGTATTTATTAAACTGAAAGTCAAGTGTTTGATACAAGCCTTTTGTTTCTCTACTAAAAATTGGAATGCTTCCTTTAAAACCTTGCCCCCTTAGATAATCAGTGACAGCAAGTTTTAGTTCTTCTTTCATTACTTGATTCGTTTCTGCTATTTTGAGGGAATAAAACAAACTCATCCTGAGTACCTAACGTCTTAGTATTGCTGCCTTGTGCTGTTTGTTGGGCACACTCAATGTTGGACTTGGCCGCTGCTAAATCCGTCTAATTTGAAATCAAGAATGATTTTTCATCCATTAGTGCTAGGTACTCTGTATCATTACTAAAATTTAGTCAACTGGACTTCTTAAATTGGACAGGTTCTGACGCCCGTAACTCCGAATGGGGCAGTCAATAGGTATTTAGCTGCACGAATAGTTATACAGTCAGTTCGGATTGGCATTGTTGCTATCTCATCACAAGTCTTATACCAATCATAAATGGACTAACTTTCTTTGTATTGTTAGGTCGCATCGCAGACTTGATTTCTACCTGCGCGCTTGGCTTGCATCATGGCCTGATCGGCATTATTGAATAGGGTTTCTAACAGGGTTTGTGCCTCATCGGGATGATTAATTGGAGGCAAGCTTAAGGATGATATACCAAAGCTTGCGGTGCAGTGGATGCTGTGGCCATCAAGCTGTAGTGGCTGCGTATCAAACCCGTGGCGAATCGACTCTGCGACTTGCCATGCTTGCTCATGGTGAGTGTTGGGTAAAATCAGCCCAAATTCTTCGCCGCCTAAACGAGCAAGAATATCATTTGTTCTCAGTTTGGTTTGCGTCAATTTTGCGATATGAATAAGCGCAGCATCTCCCATAGCGTGGCCCCAGCGGTCGTTAATCCGCTTAAAGTGATCAATATCGAACATGATAAAAGCCAGTGGTAGTGCTGTTTGCTGCGCAACTTGGCGACCGAGATTGAAAAAAGCCCGGCGATTATAGAGCTGAGTCAGTTCGTCAGTGTCGGCAAGGCGCTCGGCCGTGGATTTTGCCTCTATCAGCGCTTGCTCCATTTGTTTGCGTTCGGTGATATCGGTGGCGATTTCGATTCTAACTAATCGGCCATCGGTCCAATGAATGGCTTGATCGCGACATTGGTACCAACGGCCATTTTGGGTATTTTGAAACTCCCACACATGGACGCCTGCAGGATTTCCCTTTTCATCCAATAGTTTAGGGTTAGTACAAAATTGACAAGGGGAGTGTTGTGCCGATTGCAGCACTTGATAGCACTTTTTACCCTTTGCCTCCCCCCAAACCGATACACCGTAGTCATTGAGATAGAGTAAATCATAGGTATCTAAATCAGAGACATATACCAGCGCATCGAGACTATTTAAAATAGTATCAATGGCTTGACTATGGTTGGTATCGGAACCCGTTTCGGCGTGTTGTGGGGCAATTTTTGTCATTGTTCGCAGCCGTGCAATTAAAGGGAGTACTAACAACATGGAGTACTATTTATAGATGCTAATATAACCTATAAATATAAATCTGTCCGATATTCAATTAATTATGTTGTTATAAAATGGCTAGATTTCTATTACTAGGCATTCACTTTGCCCCTTTAACGCCTTTCGCCGTGACATTTCAACCTGTCAGTTTAGGTTAAATCTTACTTTTTAAGTAAGCGATAGCCGTTTGTGCCCGGCGGGACAAAGGCCACTCAGCTCTGTGGATCAGCCAAATGGTGTCCACGACTTGGCTGCCACACTCAACCACATAGATTTCCTCTTGCCGTTCAAAGGCCTTACGGGCATAGCGAGGGATCACGGTAAAGCCGAGTCCCTTAGCGACGGGTTCCAAGATTAAGCTTATCTGATTGATAAAACCTTTACAGGGGATCTCTTGGATGCCAGGACTTCCCGGATATTTGCGGCTCAATAAACGGGTGGCCATGGCTTCGCCATCGGGGTGGGAGATAAATCCGAGGCGCTGCAAATCTTGCCAACTGGTAATTTTCTGCCCCGCAGGCACAACCAACTCGAGGGGTTCTTCGGTAAAATGGCTACTGCAAATACTGGGATCAGACGGTTTAAACGTCACCATCCCCAGCTCATGTTGATTAGCGAGAATGGCTGTGAGGATTTCATTATCGGGGGCAAAACGATGATGAATTTTTAGCTGCGAAAACGCCGTTTGTAGCTGTAAAAGCAGCGGGTAGAGCGTTAAGCCAATACTGCCAGGCGTGATAAGGCTAATTTCGCCAATATGGGCATCGTCTTGAATGAGTTTTTGCTGTAATCGTTTCTCGGCGCAGTCTATATCGTTGACGTAACTCAACAAATGCTCACCAATGGGAGTGATTTCGAGTTGGCGGCTACGGCGCAAAAATAGGGTGCCATATTGTTCTTCTAAGCGACTGATATGTTGGCTGACCGCGGCTTGGGTGATACCTATGGCTTCGGCCGTGCGGGTAAAGTTTCCCTTTTCCACTAACACTGCAAAGGTATTGAGCCATTGTGGATTTATCATAACGAAATCTTATAGAACCTATAATATGGTGATGCTTTTAATTATGGCACGTTCGTCTTAGTCTGTCCTCATCTAGTTAACCCATGGTTAGGACTGTCAGATGAACCAGCTATTTTCTCCTTTCAGATTAAAAGATATCACGCTTAAAAACCGCATTGCCGTGGCACCTATGTGTCAGTATCAGGCTCACGACGGGCTGAGTAACGATTGGCATCAAGTACATTACACTAGTCTCGCTCGCGGCGGCGCAGGTTTAGTGGTGGTTGAGGCGACGGCCGTATCGCCTGAGGGACGGATCACCCCGCGCTGCTTAGGATTGTGGAACGAGGAACAAGCGGCAGGTTTGGCCAACATCGCCTCGGCGATTAAAGGTGCTGGCGCGGTGGCGGGGATCCAAATCGCCCATGCTGGTCGTAAAGCCAGTGCCAACATTCCTTGGGAAGGGGATGACCATATTGAAGGTGACGAAGGATGGCAAACGCTTTCGCCATCGGCCGTGGCATTTGGTGCTAACCTTGGCAAAGTACCAACAGCCATGACGATTGACGATATTCAACGTGTGAAAGCCGATTTCGTTGCAGCGGCCAAGCGGGCGCTCGAGGCAGGGTTTGAATGGTTAGAGTTGCACTTTGCCCACGGTTATTTAGCGCAAAGCTTCTTCTCGACCTATGCCAACCAACGTACCGATGAATACGGTGGTGATGCACAAGGGCGAAGCCGTTTTCTTATCGAGACGGTTGAGGCGGTGAGGGCGGTTTGGCCTGAACATTTACCGTTAACGGCGCGCTTTGGGGTGATTGAATTTGATGATAAAGACGAGCAAACCCTGAGTGAGTCCATCGCCTTGGTGAAGCAATTTAAGCGCGCTGGTCTCGATATGCTTAACGTCAGTATTTGTTTTTCAACACCTACGGCCAATATTCCATGGCGCCCGGCTTTTTTGGCGCCTATTGCCGAGCGAGTGCGTCGTGAAGTGGGTTTCCCGGTGGCAACGTCATGGGGCATGGATAATCCTCACCACGCAGAGCAAGCGATTCAAGATCAGCAAATGGATTTAGTCATGATAGGTAAAGCGTTCTTGGCTAACCCTCACTGGCCGTATCAAGCGGCACAAACCTTAAAGGTTTCGCGTCCATCTTGGGTGTTACCTTCATCCTACGCCCATTGGTTAGAGCGTTATTCCACCGTGAAGGCGGAATCATCCATAGATTAAGATGAGTTATTCGCCAAATAAAAAGCCCCACGATGAAGTGGGGCTTTTTATTTATTGTTTATTTTTTCTCGTTTAAACCCAAGCTTTACTGGGAGCTACAACGGCCTGTAACGATTGGCTAGCCTAGTGACTCTCTACTTAATGATTATAGAGGCGACGGCCTTCTCGCATCACTTGGATAAGCTCAGGCGCACTCATCTTCTTATGCAGTCTGTGCTCAAAGTTTTCATCGTAAATGCGATATTTACCATGGCGGTCGATGACGGTGATTTCCGACTGTTGGTAAATGGCAAAAATTCGACTGTCACCGATGTAAATCCAGGTCTCTTGGCTCGGTTGCAGTAGGCTACGGCCCGCGCTGTAGTCAGTGGTGTTATTGGTGCAACCTAAGATATGGGTCATCAAGGTAGGCACTACACCATAGTGGCTGGTGCGGTATTTAACCTTACTGGCGCCGACATTCGGCCAATGAATGACCATAGGCACTCTGACACTCTCGGGAGACAAATTGCGCTGGGCTTCATCGCTGTTGCTGGTGAATATCTTGCCGTTAACGCCAGTGATCACCACTAAGGTATCGCTAGGCAACTCACTCACTATCGCTTGGATTTGTTTATCGATAAAATTCAACGATTGACGATATTGGTTAAACAGCACCTTTTGGGCCGGTTTCAAATTCGTATCGGCCTTAACGGTTTCGATGCCGAGGAAGCCCACTGGTGTATCAAAATTCTCTGGTGCCTTCAGGTTAACGAGGGCGAACCATGGGCTCTGTTGCTCGCTTTGCCATTGCTTAAAGTGGCCTACGCTGCGTAAATCCGCATCGGCACTGCCATTGATTTCTTTGGCGATGACGGGGGTAAAGTCATTAAACATGGCCTGCGCCGAGCGTAAATTCAGATTGGTTTCGGGGATAAATAAGCCAAGTTGATAACCCGCCTGTCTAAAGCTTTGGGTCATGATGGGGCTAGTGCTATTGAAGATGCGCGCATCGCCATAGCTGCCTTGTAAGCCATAGAGCAGGGAGAACATGCCGGTTCTAAATTGATTGCCGCCACTGTAATGCTGGGTAAAGCTCTGATTCTGCTCAGTGTATTGATGCAAAAACGGCATGGTCTTAGCGTCCACCATGTCGGCACGTAAGCTGTCGATGGTCAGCATTAACACATTGGGTTTGCTGTCGGCCTGGCATTGTAGTGGCTGTGTGGGGTAGCTGAGCGTGCTGGTCGCATGATTGGCTTCATCATCCGATTGTGAAGAACCATCAATCCCATGGCTTTCCATAAAGGAGCGCGCAGTGGCAGGGTACGACAGTGGATAAGTATCATCGAAACGGGTAATTTCGGTGATATCGGCCGCGTCGGCCCAAATGTGGATCAAATGGCTGCTGACAAAACACACCCCAATTAGGGTAATAACCTTATTGCCAAGATTCAGCTTTTGGATTTTCTCAATCCGTTTCCACAGGAAGTTGGCCGCCGTGAGCTCAATCACCAAAATGGCGATTGGCGTCACAATATAAGAGGTACCGTGGAGCAGGGCATTTAAATCGGCCCAGGCTAAGTCGAAGGCGAAGGGGCTCAAGTGCATGCCATAATCGGCATACACTATGGTGTCATACAATAAGATACAAAGGCTTAAGGTGGCGATAACTGCCGCTAAGCCCCTTAAAATCTTGGAATAAGGCAAGATTAAGGTCAGCGGGAATAGGCAGATCAAGTAGGCGATAAAAGCAAGAAAACTGAACTGGCCAATGGTGCTGACGGCGAGGTAGCCCCAGCCAAACCAAGTTTCGGGATAACCCACACTGCTCAGATAGCGTGTGCCGACAATCATGGCCAACAGGCCATTAAAGAAGGCAAACCAATGTCCCCAGTTGATGAGTCGTGATACGCGATCGCGGCTCATTTGCTTTTTTCGCTCGACCATAGTGATCCGCTTATTCCTAAAAGACGTTGTATCTTATGTTGTTTTAACGATTGTTACTCGACTAACTTAATTGGATTTCACCGATTGTGCGAGTGCTTTCGCAAATTGTTCAGCGACCGCTTGGCGAGATTCGCTTGGCACTTTGCGCTCGAGCAGGTGAGTGACACAGTTGCCCAGCGCCATCAGGCTTAAGTCAGTAGGGGCTTTGTGCTTTTCGAGTACCGCTAAAATCTCGGCGATTAATGATTCAACTTGTGCGTTTGAGTATTTCGATTGGATTGCCATAATCAAAAAATGTTTCACTTTGGAATGGATTAGCGGCATATAATAGCGGATTTATTCCAGCATCACTATCAGGGCTTATGAGTATTAACATCGAACAAGCAATTATTCACGAGATTTCCCAGGACAGTCAGGGGCAATTACGCTGCCGTTTACGTCCTCAACCTCTGCTGAACAGTCAGGCTGTCGAGATGATGCTGGAAGAATTGCATCAGACCTATACCAGCAAATCCGGCAAAGGATTTGGCTATTTTGGTATCCATGGTGATGACGGTGAAGCCAATCCTGCTTTTTCGAATGCGTTGCAGGAATACCGTGCAGGGGATTTAGGCTTCGTCGAATTTACCGGCCAAGCCAGTAAGTTGTTGCAGGAAGAGTTGGCAAAATATGATTTTAGCCAAGGCGGATTCCTGTTGATGTCCTGCTATACCAGCATGGCGAGTGACTTTTTGTTTGTGGCGCTGCTCAGTGCCAAATCATCGATGACGGTTCTCGATGATATGGAACTGTCGCAAAACAACCACTTAGATTTAAGCAATATTCAATTAGCGGCGCGTATCGATCTTACCGAATGGCAGGCCGATAAGGACTCCCGCAAATACATCTCTTTTATCCGTGGTCGAGCAGGCCGTAAGGTGGCGGACTTTTTCCTCGACTTTATGGGCTGTGTCGAAGGCGTAAATACCAAGGCGCAAAATAAGACCCTAATGAATGCGGTGGAAGATTTTGTTGCCAGCAGCGATCTGACCAAAGAAGAACGTCAGCAATGCCGTAACAAAGTGTTTGAGTATTGCTCAGAGCGTTTCGACGAAGGTGCCGACATTGAGATCAAAGATTTAGCCGATGAACTCGCCGACCAAGGTATGGAGTCTTTCTATGACTTTGCCCGTGGCGGCAGTTATGAGTTGGATGAAGAATTTCCCGCCGATAAATCGACCTTAAGACAATTGAAGAAGTTTTCGGGTACTGGTGGCGGCGTCACCATTAGCTTCGATGGTGGCCATTTAGGGCAGCGAGTGATTTACGATCCGATTTCCGACACGCTCTTGATTAAAGGCGTGCCCGCTAACTTAAAAGATCAGTTAGATAGACGTCTTAAGGGCGAATAAGCCGCTAGGGATATTATCGCTTAAGCTTTAAACGTGAGCGTTTTAAGCTGCCAGCATTAAACAAAAAGGGCGAGGATGAATCCTCGGCCTTTCTCTTTTGCGCGAAAGCGACTTATCTGAAGTGCCGTTTAGCTCGGATTACTTGGTCGCTGCCGCAAATGGCACAGGGCGCGGTGTTGCTTTATTCGATGGCGGCAGAATTGGCAGAGTGATCTGCGGCTGTTCACCTGTGAGTGAATTTAAAAACGACACCATTTCCTTGGTTTCCTTGTCGGTAAGCTTTTGCCCTAACTGAATATCTGCCATGGTATTAACCGCTTCTTCGAGCGTCCATACGCTGCCATCGTGGAAGTAGGGATAGGTGAGCTCGATATTGCGCAGTGTCGGTACTTTAAACACATATTTATCGGCTTCTTTGCCCGTCACGCCTTTACGCCCTTCGGCAGGATTATTGGTGTGGAACGGTTTGATGAGGCCCATCTTCATAAACATAGTGCCACCGACCGCTGGGCCGTTGTGGCAGCTGACGCAGCCTTTGTCCTTAAACAGTTGGTAACCGGCTTTGGCTTCGCTGCTAATCGCATCCTGTTTACCCAATAAATATTGATCGAAGGGGCTATTCGGCGTGACTAAGGTTTTTTCGAAGGCGGCAATGGCATCGGTTAAACGATCGATATCGACTTTTTCATCACCGTAGACCTTAGCGAAGCGAGCGCGGTATGCGGGCATCGAGGCAATGGTTTCGGTGGCGAGTTCATGGGTAAAGCCCATTTCCTTCGGATTGGCAATCGGACCTGCGGCTTGTTCTTTTAAGTCGCTGGCGCGACCATCCCAGAATTGCGCCAGCATAAAGTCGGCGTTCAGTACGGTTGGGGAGTTAATTGGACCCTCTTGCCAATGGTGGCCAATCGATGTGGGCAGGGCATCCACGCCACCGGTGGAAAGATTGTGGCAAGAATTACAGGAGATAAAGCCTGATTTCGACAGTCTAGGTTCGAAAAACAGCATCTTACCCAGCTCGACTTTTTCTGGCTCAGTGATTTTAGCAGGCGTAATCACTTCAATCGGTTCGGCAGCAACGGCGTAGTGTCCGCCTAACATGGCCATAATACTGATCGCAATAGCGGTGAGTTTTATCATCTGGTCTCTCCCTTATTAACCTTGTTTTGTGTGTGGTTTATAGGGCGATACTAACGGCTTAATCGCCTTAGGGATAACGCCTTGTTTCGATTGGGTCTATCGCAGTTGTGGATTAGGTTTTTGTGAGCTAATTCGCTGTTTTTGTTTGATTATCTCGATAGGGTGAGTGGTGTTTCGTTTAGCAATTTATCTGCTAATCGTGAGCATCTATTAACCAGCCTGTATTTATGCCCGTCTATTCATCGCTATTGATCAGATGTTCCCCCTTGGCAGGCTTATCGAGATTTCTCCGCATTGTTGGGCGGGGCGAGCGACATAAGAGCATTTTGCTTTTTGCTTACTCAGCCATTCAATTAGCCATTGAATTGGCTAACTCATACGCGCCGCTTGTGCATTTGTTGTGTCATCCAGATAAAAAGCGCCTAACAGCGGATTCATTTGTCGCGGGGCGAGGCAGAATTGATTAGAATCCTTATTTACTGTTTGGGTAAGCTTGGTTATGGCCAAGTGAGCGTGCTCGGCCATCGCTAAGTGGCGCAATCCCTATTTAGGCGGACTGTTTTTCTGCCGAGGAGAGTCAATGCAACTGTTCGTAAAAGATTTAACCGTGATCGATTTTTCCTATCTTTGCCCAAAGCGTGGCATGGTGGGGGAAAGCTGGATTGTCGATGTGGTATTAGAAGGCGGCCTAGACGAGCAAAATATGGTGCTCGATTTCGCTAAAGTGAAACGGACCATCAAGCAGACAATTGATGCGGTGGCCGATCATCGTTTATTGGTACCGACTGCCTACAGTGGCGTGCGTTGGCAGCAACAGGGCGATCGGGTGTGGATGGATTTCGATAGTGCGCTCGGTGAGATCCACTTAGCTTGTCCTTCCCAAGCCTTTGCACTCGTTCCATCGGAACAGATTGATATTCCAAGCGTTAATGCCTTTTTGCAAAAAGCACTGCGGGAAACTCTGCCCGATAATGTCGAAGGTATTAGCCTCACCTTAAGACATGAGATCCTGAACTCGCCTTACTATCATTACAGCCATGGTTTACGTAAACACGATGGCAATTGCCAGCGGATTGCCCATGGTCATCGCAGCCCGCTTCAAGTGTTTGAGAACGGCATTCCGGCACCGAAATGGGATGAATATTGGGCCAAGCGTTGGCACGATATCTACCTCGGTAGCGAGGAGGATTTAGTGTCAGTGAAGACCTTAAACCTATCGCCACAAACGCGGATCAGTGATGACAGCCATTATGGCTTTCACTATCAAGCGCCGCAGGGGGATTTCCAACTGGCCATGCCCAAGGAATGCTGTGATTTGATCCCGCACGATACCACGGTCGAATTGCTGGCCGACTATATGGCGACCACCTTAGTGGCAAAAGTGCCATCAAGCCAATTTACTGTGATTGCCTACGAAGGCGTGGGTAAAGGCGCCATCGTAAGTAAAGGCAATTAACCCCGTCGATTTTTTATAACGCCCTAATCTTTAGGGCGTTATTGTTTGAATAAGGATTTTTGAGAAGATGCTAAACGCTTTACCTAATGCGCTACCTAAGTTGTTAAAAACCTTGCCAAACACACCATCGCGCAGCTGTATGGCGGTAGTTTTGTCACTCCTAACCCTGTTTAGCTTATCGACTCAGGCGCAGGTCAGCTTTGAAGGGCAATTTGAGCAGGGCGCGTTAATTCGTGGTAAAGCGCCGGCGGGCACGCAGGTAAGTCTTAACGGTGAGGCATTAAAAGTGACGCCAGACGGCCATTTTGCCTTTGGTTTTGATAGGGATGCGCAGCTGAGTCAAGAGCTACGTTTGGTCTATCCCGATGGCTTAACCGAAGTCAAACCGCTCAGTGTCACTAAGCGCGAATACAATATTCAGAGCGTTAAGGGCATCAGCAATAAGATCATGAAACCCGATCCGGTGGCGCAGGAACGTGCCGCCAAAGATACGGCGCAGGTGAAAGCGGCCCGTGGCACTTTTAGTGAGCAAACGGCATTTCTACAGTCGTTTATTTGGCCATTAACCGGCAGGATCTCGGGTGTCTATGGCAGTCAGCGTATTTATAACGATGTCCCAGGCAATCCACATTTTGGGGTGGATGTCGCCGCGAAAACGGGCACTGTAGTAGTTGCGCCTGCCGATGGCGTGATTAGCCTGTCGGTTCCCGATATGTTTTATTCGGGCGGCACAATGATCATCGACCATGGTTATGGCGTGAGTTCCAGCTTTTTGCACTTAAGCAAACTCTATGTGAATGCGGGCGAAACTGTTAAGCAAGGGCAAGCAGTGGCAGAAGTCGGCGCGACAGGCCGAGCGAATGGCCCGCATTTAGATTGGCGATTGAACTGGTATCAAATGCGCCTCGATCCGACAACCATAGTGCCCTCTATGGCGACCGTGCTGGCAGCGGAAAAAGCTCAGAAAGCGCAAAAAGTCGCTAAGTAACTCCCGCGACTATCTCTTAGTCTATCTCTTATCTCCTAACAGGGCGCCCGATCACTGGCGCCCTGTTTTTATGCTTGAGCGCTTATTGCAATAACGGGTGATCGGTCGGCAGATGGCGGATGATCCACAGTACCAGCTTGTGCTTCATATTCGGGCCATCTTCCTTATCTTTGGCTAAGGGTTGGATCAAATTATCGGTCACTAAAAGCCGATAAATACATTCCACCTTATCCTTGGGCGACACACCCTGATCAAAGTCGTCAAAACCACGTTTTTTGGCGTAGCCGATACCAATATCCAAGGCGAGTTTGAGTAGCTGTGCTTCATGCTTATGGGGTTTCATGCGCTGCGTCCTTATGGAAATCACGGGAAGCTTGCTGGCATTCCCGTGGTCGATAACACAAAAATCGATAAAACCTAATGGCGAATCAAAGCGTTAATAGTCACAGACTAGACTATTTCTACCTTTATTGTTGCTGACTTTTTCTCAAACAGCCTGTTTTATACAAGCAATTGTCAGTAATTGGTATGGTGCTCACACTCTTCTCGAGAAGGGGCGCAAACGGATTGCAGTTTCCTCTACGCCTGTTCGCTGGCGATAACCGCTTTTATGCTGTGCGGGTGAATTTTGATACAAACATCGGCTTGTTTAAAGGCGATGGTGGGGTTGGCTAAGCGTTCTTTATCGCCCTTGGGTGAGCTGAATTTCACTTTTATCGGCGCTTCGGTTAAGGTTGCCGCTTGCCCTTGGAGTAAGGGCACAAGTGATGGGCTCAACTGAGCCAGTTCTTGGCTTAGGCCGTCACAGTCATGGGCATTTGAAGGCAGAACCAGTTCGATATGTTCCCAGCCTTCTTTGGGATAGAGGGTATCCCCGGGATAGGGTAATTCGACGCAGTCGATGTTAAAGTTGCCGAGTCTTAAGGGCTTATCCAGTTCGATGATAAGGATAGTGCGGCCATTGATTTGATTATCCGAGATGATCCGCCCGCGTGCGCTAAAGGCCTGCTTGAGCGCATCGGCAGCAGCTATGCTGTTCACTCTCAAGGCAACATGATCGCAATGCAGCGCCTTGTCCGCTAAGCCTAATTGGTCGAGAAATGCGAGGATCTTCGCCTCAAACTCTGGCCATGTCTGCTCTAATGCGGCGTAGCTGAATACATCAGCCTCTGTAGTGATTGTTGACATAAAACATCCTTAAAGCGGGTACAAATAAAAACGCCCATTTGATTGGGCGTTGAGTTGCATAGGGCTAATCTAGCTTAGCGCTTAGGGCCAAATCTCGATGGGTGTGCCTTCATCAACGGCTTTCCACACTTCATCCATCTCGGCGTTGGTAATGGCGATACAACCATCGGTCCAGTTGTATTGCTGCGCCTGCTCGGGAGTGAGAGGTGAACGTGGGTTCTGGCCGTGGATCATGATCATACCACCCGGGCGGATCCCCAGCGCCTTGGCTCTTAACTTATCTTCTTCATTGGGATAAGAAATATGGATCGATTTGTAATAGGCGCTATCGGATTTTTTGTAGTCCAGAATATAACGGCCCTGCGGCGTACGTTGGTCGCCTTCAGTCAACTTGTGACCCGTCGGTAAGTCACCCATGGCAATACGGTATTGCTTGAGGATTTTGCCGTCCCTTAATAGCGCCATATTGGACTCAGACTTAGTGATCACCACCAAATCGACTTTACCTATACCCGATGAGGCGAGCACTTGGGGTGAAATCAGTGCGGCAAGAGTCATGGCCACAGTAATTGTTTTAGTGAGTAGGGGTACGCGCATGTCTTCCTCTAAAAATGACGCAGATATAGGTTTTTCGCGCATCATACCGCAATTTTATCTCTATGTGAGTAGATAATTTTGAGCTAGTGGCAATTGCATGGCAGACTTTGGGGATTTGGAAAAGATAACGCTTTTTATCGCAAGGAAGTTTTCCCCTATGTCAGATCTGTCGCCTGAAAAACCAGACACCGAAAGCCCATTAAAACATCAGCTACGCACCATTATTTTTGGCACTGATACGCCCGCAGGACGCTACTTCGATATCGGCTTAATGGTCTGTATTGTGCTCAGTGTGGCGTTGGTGTTCCTCGATACGGTCGAAGCGGTTCATCAAGATTATGGGCACATCATTCGCGTTTTAGAGTGGGTATTTACGCTGATTTTTACCATCGAATACGGCTTAAGGTTGTATTGCGCGACCCATCCTGTGTTGTATGCCCGCAGCTTTTACGGTTTAGTGGATTTATTGTCGGTATTGCCGAGTTATTTGGCGCTGTTTATTCCAGGGGCGAATTTCACCTTAGTGATCAGGGTGCTGCGCCTCTTTAGGATCTTTCGGGTACTGAAATTACTGCGCTATTTAAGCGAAGGTAATCTACTGCTCAAGGCCATGCTGCAGTCGAGCCGCAAGGTGTTTTTGTTTTTCTTCTCGGTGAGTTTGATCATCATGGTGTTAAGTGCCGTGATGTATGTGGTCGAAGGCCCTGAGAATGGCTTTAGCTCTATCCCCAAATCCGTATACTGGACCATTGTGACAATCACGACTGTGGGTTACGGCGATATCACGCCAAAAACCGAATTAGGCCAAGCGATTGCGGCTTTTACTATGTTGCTGGGTTATTCGATTATTGCGATCCCAACGGGGATTTTAACCGCTGAAATCTCCCAAGAAGTGGGCCGACACAGGGATCTGCGTTCCTGCAACCAATGCCATAAGATGGGCCACGACCTCGATGCCACTTATTGTAATCGTTGCGGTTGTGAGCTGGATAAGCTCGAAGCGCCCCAAGCGAAAGGAGATAAGTAGCATCAAATGTAGGTTTCTTCATCCCTTAATGCGTTAACGGCACTAAGGGAGGAAGGATTAGAAGGGATGAGAAAGGACGAAGAGATTAGCTGGCGACGGCGTTCAATGTATCGTCTTTTACCTTGAGATTTTTATCCTGATCCAGCCCAAGGCTAGAGACTAAACGCAGCTGCATTCCTAAAGCCGCCATCTGTTTTTGTTCACGTTGCAAATCCTTCATAAACAAACTGATTTTACGTTTATGGCTGGGTAGCACTAACATGAGCCCATCCGGAACCACTTGGATTTTCTCAAGCACTAGGGCTTTGGCAATTCGGCCTAAATGTACTAATACCGCCAAACGCAGCAGACAGGCGAGACGAATAAGGGTGAGTTTGTGGCTTGGCTCTAATTCGGCCAGTAGCAATTCATTGGGTTTCTTACGGTGGTTGGCAATCAGTCTAGCTAAATCCTGTTGCAGCGCCTCGCTAAATCCGGGTAAGTCGCTGTTGCTAATGATATAAGCGCCGTGTTTATGCAATGCCTTTGAGTTGATGTGCAGCCCAATCTCATGCAAGGTGGCGGCGTAGGACAGCAAACGCGCATGGGGTCTTAATCCCCATTCATCGGCGACTTGTTCAAACAGCGCCATGGCGGTGTCCCGCACTTTGGCCGCGTGGGGCATATCCACATGGTAAAGCTGGGCAATACTGTCGACCGTACGGTGGCGAATATCTTGATACTGACCGATTTTCGCTAATTCATAGAGTACGCCTTCGCGCAGGGCGCCCGGACTAAACTCCAATTGCTCAATGGGTAAGCGCCTAAAAAAGCTGATTAAAATGGCAAGGCCTGCGGGTACGAGCGGCGTGCGTTTATCATCGACATTAGCAAAGTGCACTTGGCTGATGTGTCCGTACTTAATCAGTTTCAGCTTCAATTGTTTGAGGCGGGCGAGGGTGACGATTTCATCGCCATGATCTTCCTGAATCGCTTCGCAAATGGCTTTGACTGTGCCAGAGCTGCCAAGTACTAAGTCCCAATCGCCGCTGAAATATTCCTTTGAGAGCGAGGCAAATTGTTTATCGGCGGCGCTTTGGGCTCCACGAAATGAGGCCGGCGTGATTTGGCCATCGATAAAAAAGCGTTCGTTAAAACTCACACAGCCACAACGCAGGCTCGATAAATGGGTGGGGGTATTTTTTTGCCCGAGTACCACTTCGGTCGAACCGCCACCAATGTCGATTACGATATTGCGTTTACCCAGCACTTGGCTTTGGGCAATACCGTTATAGATGAGGCGCGCTTCCTCGTGGCCAGAAATCACCTCCACCGGATAGGGCATAATGCTGAGCGCCGCTTCAATAAACTGCTCACGGTTTTTGGCGACCCTTAGGGTATGGGTGGCGACTAAACGCACCTGGGCTTGGTCGAGGTTGGAAAAACGCTGATTAAAGTCCCGCAGGCAATTGAGGCCGCGCTCGATAGCATCCATGCTGAGGATGTTTTGCGCATTGAGGCCTGTCGCTAACTGAACTTGTTGTTTTTCCTTGTGCAATATTTGCAAGCTGCCGTCTTGCTCACGGGCGATAACCAGATGAAAACTGTTCGAGCCCATGTCGATAGCGACAAAGTGTCGCGGTTGTGAATGTGTGGCAACCAATCGGATTATCCTTAGGCAATCAAGACGATGATAAAGCCAGCGTTAGCTGGCTTTGGCCTGTAATTCGAGATTGTGGGCAAGTTCCGCCGTGTGCTCCGCTTCAAGCTTTGCGGCTTCGCGCTGGGCGCTAAATTCTTGCTGCAATCGCTTCTCATAATTAATCAGATATTGATAAATGGCAATTTGAGAACGCACTTTACGTTTATTACCGCGGTTACGATAAGGATTGCTCTGTTCCTTATTGATGATGCGCGCCTTAGTGTTGTCATTGAACTGTAACGATAAAATATCCATCACCATTTGTTTTAGACGCGGATCATAAATAGGCACACTTACTTCAACGCGGTTATCTATGTTGCGGCTCATCCAATCGGCGGAGCTGATAAATAATTTATTCTCACCACCGGCATGGAACAGCATCACCCGTGAATGTTCTAAAAATCGGTCGACAATACTGTAAATCTCGATGTTGTCGCTGATCCCCGGAATTTGTGGAATCAGCGAGCACATACCGCGGATCAACAGTTTGATTTTGACCCCCGCAGCCGAGGCCTCGTAAAGTTTTTGGACTAAGGACTCATCGAGCAGGTTATTCAATTTTAAGGTAATCGCTGCCTTAATATGGCTCTGGGCATTGACGATTTCGTTATCAATCAAATGGGTCAGTTTTTGTCTCGCATCATAGGGCGACACAATCAAATGCTGGAAGTTATCGCGGCGGTAAGGATGTTCAATCAGGTCAAACACTTGCTCCACTTCGCGGGCGATTTCCTGATTGGCGGTAAACAGCGATAAGTCGGTATAGACCCGCGCCGTGCCTTCGTTAAAGTTGCCTGAGCCTACGTGGCAATAGAGTTTCATCTCGCCTTGCTCTTCGCGGCCAATCAAACACAACTTTGAGTGTACTTTTAAGCTGGTGATCCCATGGTGGACTTTGACACCCGCCTCGGCGAGCACCCGTGTCCACTCAATATTAGATTGCTCGTCAAAGCGTGCCCGCAGCTCAATCACGGCGGTGACTTGTTTACCATTTTTCACCGCATCGATAAGCGATTGCATCACATGGGATTTTTTCGCAACACGGTAAAGGTTGATGCGAATAAAACGCACCGCAGGATCGTAGGCGGCCTGACGCACCATTTCGGTAAAGTGGGAAAACTTATGGTACGGGTAGTTGACCATAATATCGCCCATCTTGATCGCATCGAAACTATTGGCGCTGCGGCCAAAGCCCGAGCTATTGAGCGCAGGCAATTTCTCATTTTCGAGGTAATCACGGCTAGGGTTAGGGAAGCCGATAAAGTCTTTGAAGCTGTGGTAGCGCCCACCGGGGATCAAACACTCAGTCGAGCTGATGTTTAAATTTTCCTTCAGCATTTCAAGCATATGCTCGGGCATTTCTTTGTCGTACACCAAGCGCACGGGTTCGGCGGTCAGGCGTTTTTTCAAACCCTTGGTCATTTTTTCGAGCTGGGTCTGTTCAAGTTCGTCGGTAATATCGAACTCGGCGTCGCGGGTCAGCTTCATCGAATAGACTTCAATCGCATCGTACTCGAAGAAGGGACCAAAGAGATCGTCCACACAGTGGCGAATAATATTATCCAGCAGGATTAAGTATTTTTTCGCCTTCGATTTTTCGGCGGGTAACTCAATGAAACGTGGCACATTTTTGGTGGGCACTTCCACGAGGGCATATTGTCTGCGGGATTTAGTGAACAAACACACACACAGATAGGTGGCGTCGTCGTTGATATGCTTTACTAGGTCGCGATTGTTGTTGACGATGAGCGGCGCGATATGGCGTTTAAAGTGATCGCGAAAATGCTTTTTAAGCCAGTTACTGTGGAACTCGCTTAATTGTTTTTCGTTGATTAACAAAATATTGCGGCGGACTAACTCACGCATCAGCTCGACGTAAATGCTATCGAAACGTTCCTGCAATGCCATCACTTTGGTTTGAATTTTGGCCATGAGGTGGCGGCTATTGCTGCGACCTTCCTGCAGCGCAGAGAGCAGAATTGAGCGTCTGACCGCGGCCACCCGCACCCGGAAGAACTCATCCATATTATTGGAGAATATGCCTAAAAAGCGCACCCGCTCCACGATTGGCACATTGGGATCACAGGCCTCCTGCAGCACCCGCTCGTTGAATGACAACCAAGAGATTTCTTTATCGATCGACAGTTTATCGGTATTCGGGGACACTGCACAGCTCCTTTAAGCAAGCGTCATGGCGCAATATACAATAGCATTCATCCATCGGAGTGCAATCAGATTTGCTACTGAAAAATGAAGGGATTTACTGACCATTTCCCCTTCAGGCGAAAGTGATATGCGCTCAAAGATACGAGCTGAATATGTCAGATTGATGACAAGTGTGACAGAAATGTGACTTTAAAATGAACTTACATTTAGCCGCAAATTTACAAGGTAAAGCAGGGAAACTGTGCTGGGCTTCCTTTGGGATTGGGGCAAACTGTGTTACCTTGCTCGGCTTTTTGATTGTGGTTTGACTGTAGGGGTAAGCGGATGTTTGTCGGATTTGATTATGGCAGTGCCAACTGTGCCGTTGGGATCATGCAGGGAGATGACGTTTCACTGTTACCCTTATCGAGCGATTCAGCCTATTTACCTTCCACTGTGTATGCAATGGATAGAGAGCTTATTGCCGAGGCCGTTTACCGTGGCTTGCCGCAGGCGTTGAAAGCGGATTATGCCAAGAAGCGCGCCGCGCAATTGAGCCGCGCCCGTATGGTGCGCCATGAATTAGATCTCGATGCCGAAACCCAAGCGGTGTTTGTGGGTGAGCAGGCCGTGGCCGCTTATCTTGAAATGCCGGAAGAAGGTTTTTATGTCCGTTCGCCAAAATCCTTTTTAGGGGCGACCGGTCTTAGGCCTGAGCAAGTCGCCCTGTTTGAAGACATAGTCACCTTAATGATGCAGCACATTAAAGTGCGCGCCGAAGCCGTACTTGCCGAAAAGGGCGTCGCATCTGAGGGACAGACTAGCATTACCCATGCGGTGATTGGCCGCCCAGTGAACTTTCAAGGCATTGGTGGTGAAGAGAGCAACCGTCAAGCCGAGGCCATTTTAACCTTAGCCGCGAAACGGGCGGGGTTTGTCGATGTGGCATTCCTATTCGAACCACTGGCAGCTGGGATGGATTATGAGGCGAGTCTCAGTGCCGACCAAACTGTGCTGGTGGTCGACGTGGGTGGCGGTACGACCGACTGCTCCGTGGTCAAAATGGGGCCTAAGCACCAGGCGAGTTTCGATCGCAGTGCCGATTGCCTTGGCCACAGCGGCCAGCGGATTGGCGGGAACGATTTGGATATCGCGCTGGCGATGAATGCCTTTATGCCGCACTTTGGTTTAGGTTCATTGATGAGTAATGGTAAGCCTATGCCGAGCAATCCCTTTTGGAATGCGGTCGCCGTCAACGATATTAGCGCCCAGCGCGAGTTTGCTACCTTAAGCACTCGCAAGCTGATTGATGAACTCATTAAAGAGGCCGAGCAGCCGCAGCTGTTAAAAAGATTGCTCAAAGTGCAGCAACAACAGTTAAGCTACCAAATTGTACGACTCGCCGAGCGCGCCAAAATTGCCCTGTCGGAGGCGCAAACGACGCAGAGTGCGCTGGACTTTATTGAAGCGTCACTTCAGGCAGAAGTGAGCCGCACGGGGTTTGAAACGGCGATTGAGCCTTCGCTCACCAAGGTTGAGGCGCTGATGCACCAAGCGCTGACTCAGGCGGCAAAGAGTCTTGCGGGCAATGGTTTAGCGCCAGAGGAGCTGTCCGTGGATGCCGATAGCCTTGAGTGCAAACCCGATGTGATTTATGTGACGGGCGGCACCGCGCGCAGCCCCGCGATTTACGCTAAAATCACTAGCCTTTATCCCGATACCCCAGTGGTCGTCGGTGACCACTTTGGTTCGGTGACGGCGGGGTTAACGCGCTGGGCACAAAAGTGTTTTGCTCAATAAGGAAGGATGATGAATAAGGATAAACAGATGAAAAGAGTCAATAAGGCTTTGATGTCTTTGCTGGCCGTGACGCTGGCGGGGATGGTACTCACGGGCTGTGGCGATGATGTCGGTAAAGTGAGCCTTGGATTATTTACCACTAAGGATGTGATTATCGATGCCAAGCAGGACCCAAAAATCCCAGGAGTGACCTGCCATATTAGCCGTATCGAAGCGAACCTCGATTTTGCCGATCCTTCGGATATGGGCATTAGTTGCCGGCAAACAGGGCCGATTTCCGCTGCCGATATCGCCAACATCGATAAGAGCAAACACGGCGAAGTCGTATTTACCGAATCCTTAAGCATCTTATTTAAGAGCTTAAAAGTGCGCCGAATTTACGATGCACCCAATCAAACCCTGCTGTATTTGTCCTATTCGACCAAAGAGACCAATGGTAGCCACAAACATGCCTTATCGACCGTGCCTTTATATGGCTCACAGGCGTGGATTGACCCCGCGATAAGCGCGGCGCAGCCAAAATAGTAAAGGTGAATTGAAGGTTCGCTAGGATGAATGCGGGGCAAAATGAAGGCGGGCCAAAATGAAGGCAGGTAAGCTCCCGCCTTCGTTGTTTTACACAAAGGGCTTACGCCTTATTTGGCCTTGGCGGCGAGTACGGCATTAAAGCGCTCGAAGCCCGCGCTGAGATCGGCAATTAAATCATCGGGATCTTCTAGGCCAATATGCACACGGATCAACGGCTTGCTTGCATCCCACTGAGTGGCACTGCGGATTTTTTCAATCCCGAAAATCCCTAGGATCAGACTCTCATAACCGCCCCACGAAAACCCCATTTTAAAATGCTGCATATTTTCAACGAGGGCGGTGACCGCCTCCTGATCCCCTTGCTTTAACACGAAGGAGAACAGGCCGTTGGCGGCGCTAAAGTCGCGTTTAAAGAACTCATGTCCAGGGCAGGTATCAAAGGCGGGGTGACGTAAATGGTCAACCTCGGGGCGCGTTTTCAACCAGTTTGCCACTTTAAGGGCATTTTTTTCATGTTGCGCCATGCGCACGCCTAGGGTGCGTAATCCGCGCGTGGCGAGATACACATCGTCGGGGGAGGTCGTTTGCCCCAATAAATAACTGCGCTCACGCAGCTGCGGCCAGTGCTTTTCGTTGGCGGTTGCGGTGCCTATCATCACATCAGAGTGACCGACGATATATTTGGTCGCGGCTTGAATCGACACATCGACCCCCATCTCGAAGGGCTTGCTATTGATTGGTGAGGCCCAAGTGTTGTCTAGAATAGTCACCAATCCATGTTCATGGGCGATACGGCACAGGGTCGGGACGTCCTGCACTTCCATGGTGATGGAGCCGGGAGACTCTAAAAACAGCACCTTAGTATTGGGGCGGATAAGCGCGCGGATGCCTTCACCAATTAGCGGATCGTAATAGGTGGTCTCAATATTAAAGCCCGCCAGAATATGGCTACAGAGATCTCGCGTTGGCTCGTAAACACTGTCGACCATCAGTAGGTGATCGCCCGCCTGTAAAAACGATAACAAAGCCGCGCTAATTGCCGCTGCACCTGAGGGGTACAGCGCCGTACCTGCGCCACCTTCGAGCTCACTGATCGCCGCCTGAAACGCAAAATGGGTTGGGGTGCCGCGGCGGCCATAAAACATTTCGCCATTGGTTTTGTTTTTAGCGGCGTGACGCATGTCTTCCATGGTGTCGAAGACGATAGTGGATGCGCGAAATACGGGCGGGTTAATCACGCCCTTGGTCCATTTTTTATCTCGACCGACGCTGACGATTTGGGTGGCTAGCTGATGTTTATCTGTCATAGGGCTTACCTTGGCGAGTCAGTTTTTATGTTGTTATCCATTGTGATGGCCGTCATCTTAGCATCTGCCCGTGAAAATGGCAGGAGGCAAACAGATGAGTTTGCCTCAAGTTGCAGAGCGTGGATTAGCTCAGCGGCAGGGTGACCAGTATATCGACCCCATCGTTTTCGCTGCGGTTGCGGGCCAAAATTTTACCCTGGTGGAACTCGGTCACGAGCCTCGCAATATACAAACCTAACCCGAGGTGAGGTTTGTCTTGGGCTTGATTGATCCGTACCGAAACCATGGAGTCGAAGATCTGCTCCGACATATCCACTGGCAACTGTGGCCCTAAGTTGCTGATAAGCAAAGTAGCTTGTTTGCCAACTTGGGTGAGGGTCACTTCGATCGCACTGCCTTGATGACAAAACTCGATGGCGTTGGCGATAAGTTTGTCCATCAATTGGGCGATGTATTCGGGTACGCCCTGCATCATCAACGGCTGCTCGGGCACTTTGACGCTAAACTGCTGCTCAGGGTAGGTCATTTGATAACCTTGCATACAGCCGCTCACCACTTGGGATAGCGGGAACTTAGCCACATCGGCCTGAGTGAGGCTCTGCTCGAGGCGCGTTGCCTCACTCATATTGTTCAAAATCATGCTTAATCGGCTCACCCCTTCTTGGGCGCGGTCGACGTACTTTTGCGTGTCTTTATCTAAGGTTTGTAAATTTAAGTGTTCTAACGAGGAGCGCACTACTGCCACCGGCGTGCGTAATTCATGGGACAGGCGCGATGACATATTCTCTAGATAATGGGTGTATTGACCTAAACGACCGACAATACTGGCAAAACTGCGGGATAAGTCGCCAATCTCGTCCCGTGCCTTAGAGGGTTTTAAATGATTACGCACACGACCTTGACTGTCGATGGCATTTTCGGCTTCATCACGCAGTTTGCGGATACGATTCGAAATACTCGAGGCGAAGAAAAACAGCGCTAAGGTGCCCATGCTCATAATGGTCAGGATCACGTTAAACAGTTTTTCCAGCGCGCGGTTACGCAGGGTGCGAATACCGTGGGTGGTTTCTTCGGCCACCACGGCGCCCATCACATTGTTATCAATCCAAATGGGGCTGGCTGCCGCAAGCACCACAGCCTTATTGTCTGGGGTCAGTCGCCAGGTCGAGCTTTGTTGTCCCGCAAGTGCCTTTTGAATATGGCTGCCGTCGAGTTCGGTCGAGTCCTGCAGAGAATCGATAAAATCCTTAGGTGGTTTAGTGAGGATTTTATAGTAGAGCGGGTGCAGGTAGTCGCGCTGAAAACGTTGCCACATCGAGTTGCTGTTTTCATCATCGAGGGTGCGTGTCCACACACTGTTGCTGTCACGGATATCGCCGGACTTCGCCAGCACACGGCCGTGTTTGTCGACCACCCAAATTCGTGAGCTGTAGTGGCTCATCCCTTTGATAATGTTTTCAATTTCGGGTGATGGCACTAAGACTGTACCGAGTTTATCTACGGTATCTAAGGCGGAGGTGCCAACAACGGCGGTGATATCGCGGTACTTGCTGTCGTTGACATCGGAAATCGCAAATCCGAGTTTACTGCCCACCATATCTAAGGGGATCCGCAGCTCGATATTGTAGCCCACATCCGTGGTGGCCCATTGCCCTTGAATACGGACCTCGGGCGTCACTGGCACGGTTTGCTTAGGATTGGCGGGCAGCTCGAAGGCACTGATCCAGCCAGGCTGGGTCGTGGCCACGATATAGCGTTTAAATTTATTGTCGGGGGCAAGGGTCGCAATCGACAGGTGATCGTTTCTATCGACGCTTAAGGCATTTTTGCCACGAAACACCACATTGGGATCGACCACCTGAAAAAAGGCATACAAATAACCATCGTACTGACCCACCATATGGGTAAAACTTAAGGTGAGCGGCGCGCTGGGATCGGCGCGCATGATGAGATTCGCCTCGCCGTACTGGATAAATCTGTGCTGATATTCCTGCCATTCATTGAGTTTGCCATCGAGCAGAATCGCGCCCGCGAGGGGGTAAGCATAGAGATCGCGACTCTTTTCAACCTGCTTTAAAAAGCTGGCCTGACCGTCGAACAGCTTGGGCCGCTCGTGTAAGGCGGTCGCTAAGGCTTGAGTTGTGCCCTCTAAGGTGCGTTCCTGACCATGGCGCAGGTATTTTTCCATCTCCCACACATATTGGTACCCCAGCCAAGGTAGGCAGAGTAAAAACAGGCTGAGGCCAATAACTTTAGTGCGAAGACCGAAGGGAAAACGTGTCATAGAATGCTGACTAATCTGCTATTTGGCATGGTTTAGGCTAGGCTGTCCCAGCGATAGCCCATGCCGTAAACGGTATCAATACAATCAAATTCGGGCGCGGCGGCCATAAACTTCTTACGGATGCGCTTCACATGGGAGGTGATAGTGCTGTCATCGACAAAAATCTTTGCCTCCTGCATCAGCTCATGGCGACTACGGACGTGTCCCGGGTGCTTGGCCAGGGCGTGCACCATCCAAAATTCGGTAACGGTTAACTCAATTGGGATCTGGTTCCAAGAAACCTGCATCCGATTGGCGTCGATGGTGAGCGGCCCGCGCTCCAGTAAATTTTCCTGCGGCGTTTGACTGGTGGCTAACTCAGAGCGGCGAAACAGCGCGGCTAAGCGAGCGGTCAAATGGGGGAAACTCACTTCTTTGCTCAGGTAATCATCGGCGCCTAAACGCAGGCCGCACACGGTATCGAAGTCGCTATCCCGCGCGGTTAAGAAAATGATCGGCAGAGTGTTCGACATGGCGCGCAGGGACTGACACAGCATAAAACCGCCGTCAATCTCATTGCCAAGGCCAATATCGATAATGGCTAAATCCGGCAGACGGGTATTAAACGCCAACATGGCCGATGGCCTGTCGGCATAGGTTTGCACACTGTAACCGTGTTGCTGCAACACATCCTTGTAATTTTCGCGAATGGCCGCTTCATCTTCCACAATGGCGATACGTTTCATTAGCCATCTTCCTATTGACTGCTGGGACTAAGTGTCTGGGGATAAGTTTTCGTGACTATACAGGAATTTATTTCTGAGAAAAGCTCCCAAATGCAATTGCCATTTTGTTGCCACAATTGATAGTCGCATTGCCATTTTCCATCCCCGCTTATGCCATGGCGCTTGTGTTTAATAAGCTCATTCCGTTTTACCCGTCGCGCTAATGACTTAGGTGGGTAAGCGCAGCACAAATCAAAAGGAATGAGATGATGAAAAAGACGCTGATTAATATCTTGGTACTGAGTGTATTCGCCGCGCCCATCGCTAGCGTATCGGCAAGGGTATCCCTGCAAAATCAGCCCGTGCTCTCAGAGCCACAGACTGAGATGCTTGAGCAAGATGAGGATGATGGCGAAGCGCTGATAGGTCTTGGCGGCGGAGCGTTACTTGGCGCCCTAGTGGGCGGCCCCGTTGGCGCCATTATCGGTGGATTTACCGGCACCTTAATCGGCCAATCGGTCTCCGATACCGACACGGTTAAAACCCAGCAACAGCATATTGCCTTGCAGCGCCAACAACTGGCGAGCTTATCGGCCAAACAACAGGCCAGCGAGCAACGCGCCGCCGAATACGCCTTAACCCAAAAGCAACTCGATGAACTGCTCGCCGAGCAACAACAATTGTTAAGTGAGTTGGCGCTGGGCATGAATGTGCAGTTCCGTACGGGTTCGTCGGAGCTTGAAAGCCATTTTTTGCCCCAATTAGACAATGTCGCCAAGGTGATGAAGCGCTCGAGCGAGTCCAATCTCGAGCTGAAAGGTTATGCCGACCGTCGCGGTGATCTGGCCTACAACCAAGCGCTCTCGGAGCAACGTTTGTTAGAAGTGCGGGGCTACTTGATTAAGCAAGGTGTTGCCCCTGAGCGGATCACCACCCAAGCCTTCGGCGCCAGAATGTCACTCAATGATCAGCAAGATAGTGAATCCGATGTGTTTGATCGCCGAGTCACTCTGACCATGCAGCCTAACCAAGGGCTGATGGCGAGCCGCGTGACCGAATAATTCAACAATATCAATCGTATTCAACCAAGATCAGGAGCCTTTGTGATGATCACAGGGAAAAGGGTAAAAGAAGTTTGTCAAACACTGGCGATGCTAGTGATCGGCGCCTCCATTTGTTGGGGGCTACCATTTGCGGTGTTAGCTTCTCAAAACAGTGTGGGCACTTTATCGGCACCGCAAAATATTGCGGCGACCTTCGATGAACACACGGCGAGCACACTGCCAGCTTTTAGTTTCGATGATGTCACCCAAGGGATGTTGGTGTATCAAACCGCCAGCGGCCGTTTAATGCCATCCTTACCCGTGGACACGCAAGTGTCGATGCAGGTCTCGGGGTTAACCAATAGGGTGAGCGTAAAGCAGGTTTTCAGTAATCAAACGGGATTTGTTCTCAATGGCCGTTATCTGTTCCCTTTACCCAATGAGGCGGCGGTGGACTCACTGCGTTTACATATCGGTGAGCGGATCATCGAAGGTCAAATTCACCCAAAACAGCAAGCAAAACAGATTTTTGAGCAGGCTAAAGCCGAAGGTAGACGCGCCAGTCTAGTCAGCCAAGAACGGCCCAATATGTTCACGACCGAAGTCGCCAATCTGGCTCCCGATGAGCAGTTGGTGGTCGAAATCAGCTACCAAGAAACTGTTCATTATGAAGATGGTCTCTTTAGCCTACGTTTTCCGCTGGTGGTGGCACCGCGCTATATTCCAGGCCTAACACTCGGTGGGAACAATAGCGAGCGCGTGACCAGCAGCCAAGTCTTCGATGCCGACCGGATTATTGCCCCGATCCGCGACGCCAATAGTGAGGCAGACCCTGTGCTCAAGGCCGATATTAAGGTCAAGCTCGGTGAAGGTGTGGACAAATCAGCCGTCGTGAGTCCATATCATCCCATTACGATAGCGGAAAAACAGGGCCAACTGACGGCGGCCTTGGCCAATCGTGTGCCCGCCAACCGTGACTTTGTGCTGCAATGGCGTCTTAAGCAGGGCACGAGTCCCGTGGCTTGGGTATTCAACCAAGCGGGCAAAACCCATGCGACGCAGGACGACAATGCGAGTGCGGATACAGGTTCAACTGACAATAGTCGCAATAGTGATAGCTATAGCTTAGTGATGGTCCTGCCGCCCAAAGTCGAGGCGAGTGAACAACTTAACTTGCCCCGTGAGCTTATTTTAGTGATTGATACTTCGGGGTCGATGGCGGGGGATTCCATCATTCAGGCGAAAAATGCCCTGCGTTATGCGCTGCGCGGTTTAAGGCCACAGGACAGTTTTAACCTTATCGAATTTAACTCCGATGTGTCCTTATTATCGTCAACACCATTGCCCGCGACCGCGAGTAATTTGGACAAGGCACGTCAGTTTGTGAATCGTTTACAGGCCGATGGCGGCACCGAAATGGCACAGGCCTTAAATGCCGCGCTGCCAAGACAGGCGTTTAACACGGCTTCGGGTGAGGATAAGTCGCTAAGACAAGTGATCTTTATGACCGATGGTTCCGTCGGCAATGAGTCGGTGTTATTTGAGTTAATCCGCAATCAAATCGGCGACAACCGTCTTTTCACCGTAGGCATTGGCTCGGCGCCGAACTCACATTTTATGCAGCGTGCGGCTGAACTTGGGCGTGGCACTTTTACTTACATTGGTGATGTGGATGAGGTGGAACAAAAGATCAGTCAATTGCTGGGCAAAATCCAGTATCCGGTACTCACCGATTTGCAGGTGCGCTTTGACGATGGCTCAGTGCCTGACTACTGGCCAGCACCTATTCCCGATCTTTACCGCGGTGAACCGGTGCTGATTAGCCTAAAGCGTCACCCACGAGAGCCTCAGGAACTTGTGATCTCCGGTCGTCAGGGCCATAAAAACTGGCAACAGTCGTTATCTTTAGAAGCCAATGACTCAAGCGCTCCTGTAACGGATGTAGCGCAGCCAGCGGCCGGGCTCGATTTACTCTGGGCGCGCAAACAGATTGCGGCATTAGAGCTGAGTAAAAACGGCGCTAACGATGACAAGGTCAAACAACAGGTCACGGCGCTGTCGCTGAACTATCACTTAGTCAGCCCTTATACCAGCTTGGTCGCGGTGGATTTAACCCCCATCACCAGCAATGCCATGAGCCGCGATGCGGTGGTGCGTCAGCATTTACCCTTGGGTTGGCAGCCTATGGGGGTTCTACCACAAACATCGACCTCGAGCCGTTTCGACATGCTCTTAGGTGGCGCAGTGTTACTGCTTGCCTTGATGTTGGCGCTGTCGATTCGTCGCCAGCAGCGGCAGCAACGCGCGCTGTCATTAGCGCTGAATACTTGAGTCATGTCTATGAGTATGCGCATGACTCAACAGATACAAATAGGGTTGCTGGTGGGATTGGTATTAATCGGCATCACGTTGTTTGGAAAAGGATTCTATATGCAAGCGAAAGCACACTTTGCCCAATATTTGATTGAACAAGCCTGGGCTAAAACCTTAATCGATGGTCAGTCCCATAAACCTTGGTCCTGGGCCGATACCTATCCCGTGGCTAAGCTCTCCATCGAGCAAGCTAAAAGACCGACTCACTTCGATGGTCCGGCATCTAACGACAGCTTATATGTGCTGGCGGGCGCATCTGGCCGTAATTTGGCCTTCGGGCCAGCCTTAGTGCTATCGAGTGCGCCCGCTGGCACGCAAGGCAACACTGTGATTGCTGGACACAGGGATACGCATTTTGCGATGTTAAATGGCATCAGTATTGGACGCCGCTTGGCGCTGCAAACCGCGACGGGCAAGGAGATTGTTTACCAAGTGGTGGCGACCGAAGTGGTGCATGAATCGCAAACTGAGTGGATGGCGCCAAGTGAGGATAATCGTTTAACCCTGATCACTTGCTATCCCTTCGATGCGTTGCAAGGGGGCGCCGAACTGCGTTTTGTGGTGCAGGCTATCCCGGTCGAGCCCGAGCCCGCTGCGGTGCAGTCCGCTGAAACGATAGTTACTCAGGCTAGTGTTCAAAAGGTTGCCTAGCGTGCAAGGATTTATTAAGGCGTGATAAACAAAAAGGCAGAACCTGAGTTCTGCCTTTTTGTTCGGGTTAGTTGCTCATCGGCATCACCCGATTTCGACCTAAGCGTTTGGCTTCGTAAAGTAACATATCCGCTCTTTCAATCAGTTGGATCGCCACTTGTTTTTCCTGCCACTGGGCGACGCCGAAGGAGGCGGTGATATTTTCAATGCGTTGGTCTCTGCGTCTATCCTTAAGACTAAGTTTTTCAAGCCCACGGCGCATGGCCTCGGCCAGTTGCCTTGTTATGCGTAGTTGGCTTTTTGGCACCAAAATAGCAAACTCTTCACCGCCAAAACGGTACAGTTTACTGCCATCTCGGCAGGCTTCTTGTAGGCGCTTGGCAACGGCTTTTAATACTTGATCGCCCAGCTGGTGGCCATAGTTGTCATTAAAGGCCTTAAAGTGATCGATATCGACCAAGATAAGGCAGGTGCCTTCGGGGGCCTGCGCCAACATGCCTGCGATATCGGCATCGAATGCGCGGCGGTTTAAACAGCCAGTGAGTGCATCGTAAAGTACATCTTTCTCTGTTTTTTCAAGCTTTTGTTTTAACGCATCAATCTCAGTCTGCGCTTTTTGTAACTGAGTAGTGAAATACTCAGTGCTCGAGCGAATATTTTCGGATTCCTTCACCAAATTACGCACTAAATCGAGCACTTGCTCAACGCTGAGCGCACCTTCTTCGATGCCATTGAGTTTGGCAAAATTGTCGTTAATACAGGTTTGGAACTCAGTCGCATCGAGATTGGTATCCCGAATCGATTGCGACAGCTCGGTCGACATGGCCTCAAGGTTAAGTCGCATATCGCGTACATCCAGTTCAACCGGATCGGCGACATACTGGCGGAACAACAACTCGCTGCTGACCGGCGGGCAAGTGTTGTAGTGGGCAATAACCGTATCGAGCTGGGCGTTTAACGCTGGGTTTTGTTCGCCCACGTAGGTATACCACAGGGCATAATTGATTGGCGTGGTGGGAATTTGATGCTTGAGCATTAAAGGCACCGCTTTTTTAAGATTCAAGGCTGCGGTTTGTAATAAATCTCGTGACATGGATACATCCCAATAAAAATAACTCGATAAACTTGGTATACCACATTTGGGTAAACAGTTTTGCTCGTTAAATCCCGTTACAACTAATGCTCAAATGCAGGCTGAATTACCTGCCAAAAGCGTTGGGGGATATGATAGAGTTTATCGCTAAAATTAAATAATGATAATAACTTGGGAGAAAGTCTTGAAAAATTTCATCCTTGCCGGTGCCCTAGGTTCCTTACTGTCACTTCCTGCTATGGCCGCATCTTCCCTCTGTGACAGCATGGATCTCGGCCAGTATCGCACCGACGTCAAAACCTTAGCCAGTGATGCCTTCGGCGGCCGCGCGCCCTTATCGGAAGGTGAGCAACTGACTATTGATTACCTTGAGAAAGCCTTTAAAGAGATTGGGCTTAAGCCGGGGTTTGGCGACAGCTATTTGCAGGCGGTGCCACTGGCGAAAATCACCGCCGATCAAAACATGCAACTCGATATCGGTGGACTCAAGTTTGCCAATGGCAGTGAATTTACCGCCAGAACCCAGAGAATTAGCGATAACGTTAACCTAAATAATAGCGATGTGGTGTTTGTCGGTTATGGCATAAATGCGCCTGAATATGGTTGGAATGACTACCAGGGCCTCGATGTGAAAGGCAAAACTGTGATTGTGTTAGTCAATGACCCAGGTTTTGCAACTCAAGATCCTAAGGTCTTTAAAGGCAATGCCATGACCTACTATGGTCGCTGGACTTACAAATACGAAGAGGCCGCGCGTCAAGGCGCCGAAGCCGTATTTATCGTCCATGAGACGGCACCTGCCGCCTATGGCTGGGGAGTAGTGCAAAACTCCAATACAGGCACTAAATTCACTTTGGTCGATGCCAATAATAACCAAGGACAGGTGGGCGTGATGGGCTGGGTGCAACATGATGTTGCCAGTAAGATTTTTGCCAAGGCGGGCATGGACTTCGATACCTTAAAGCAACAAGCCGCCAAGCCAAACTTTAAGGCCATTCCCTTAAAGCTCAAGGCCAATGTCAGTTTAAACAATACGATTGAGCGCGCCGAATCACACAATGTGGCGGCACTGTTGCCGGGCAAGAGCCGCCCCGATGAAGTGGTGATGATGCACGCCCATTGGGATCATCTAGGTACAGTGATTGAAGATGGCAAGCCAGAGATCATCAATGGCGCCGTGGATAACGCCAGTGGTGTGGCGGGCGTGTTGGCGCTGGCGCGTTACTTTGCCAAACAAGCGCAAACTGCGCCGCTTGAGCGTTCAATTCTGTTTAGTGCCTTTACCGCCGAAGAAACTGGCTTGATTGGTGCGCAGCATTTTGCTCAGCATCCGAGTGTACCCACTAAAAACATCGTCGCCTTTTTGAATATCGACGGCATGAACATGAACCAAAGCGTGGATTATATTCTGCGCTATGGTGAGGGCGTGTCTGAGTTAGAAACCTATTTAGATAAGGCCGCTAAGGCGCAGGGGCGGGTGGTGAAGGGCGATCCAAGACCACAAAATGGTTTGATGTTTAGATCGGACCACTTCGCACTGGCCCAACAAGGTGTGCCTGGCTTGTTATTTATGAGCCTTGGGGATACGGATCCTGACTATATTGCCCATAAATACCACAAGGGCGCCGATGATTATGATCCTAACTGGACACTCGAAGGGGTGAAGCAGGATTTAGATCTAATGGCGAGCATGCTCACCATTTTAGCGAATGGAAAAGATTGGCCCCATTGGTTAGAGGCCTCGGACTTTAAGACCAAGCGTGAGCAGGACGGTCGTAAAAAGTAATTATATAAAATGCAAAAAGGACGCTAAGGCGTCCTTTTTTATGCTTATCAATCGGTTAGAAGGTATAACTGACCGAAAGCATCGGGCCGATAAAACTGTAGTAAATATTGTAGTCGGCGATTTGGGTATCTTTATTCGGTGATTTTTGGGCGATATCCACATCGACTTTGTAGTAGTTATAGGCCACGCTCATGCGCCAGTTGTCGGTGATATTGGCATCGATACCGAGTTTAACGTCTACCAGCTCACCCTTTACATCATTGAGTTTAATGTAGAAATATTGGGCGTGAGTCGTCAGCTTCCAGCCAGGGATAAATTCATAGTTGGCATAGACGCCAAAATCCGGCAAAGGTGCGGTGACGTTTTCATCGACAATGCGGGGAATCGCTTGGCTACCACAGACATTGTTCAGCAACTCAGAAGCATGACAGACACCGATAACGCCTTCAAACCCCGTTTTGATAAACATCGTGTGCAAACCGAGGGAGAAGCCCACATCGTAATCGCTACCCTGGATGGCATCGTAACCGTAGCCCACGCGCAGAATATCAATATTTAAGGTGGAGTTGAGTCGGCCACCGGCCTTGATATCGTAAATGGTGTCGTTGATTTCAATTTGAAAAGGTTTGGATAAGGCTTGCGTTTCTGCGTCGCGGTGCAGCTGTTTCCAGTCGAGGTAAATATTATGCCGCTCGTTAAAGTGATAATTGACTTCAACAAAGGGTAAAAACTCATTCTCGGCCAGTTGTAGATCGGATTCATAGTCTAAGGTGAAGTTGTTCCCTGTGTTCGGGTTTGTCACCTCCATATTGGTATCAGACTGTGAATAAAATCCCCCTAGCTCAAGGCTCAATTCGCCCGCCAGCACAGGGCTGCTGCCGAGTAGGGCGATCACTAGGGGTGTTAGACGAGTGGAAATCAACGTTACTCCAGTATTCTTCTTATTATATCCAGCGATAACATCAGACTTTAGTGCCATAAGCTATGGACATTTGGAGTGTAACAGCAAATTTCAAAATGTGAATAAAATGTTTTGAAAATTGCGTTATTTCGTGATTTAAAACAAAAGTAGTACGGCTATTTGGCTTGGTATGGCGAGCTTGTGGCAGGGATCACGGTAATTTGCATCTTGGTGATTTGTGAAGAAAATGTATGGTTCAGCCAAAAAAAGCGGCCCAGTAGAGACTGAGCCGCAGATAAGAGCTTAAGGATATGCAGTGCTAGTTAGTTGCAGATTTGGGCTCAGACGTACTGACGTCTGCCGCGCTGACCTCGGATCCCAGCGCCTGAGCTGGCTGTGGCTCGCTAGCTTTATCGTCCTTGTTAAACATGCCTAAACGGATGCGGATAAAGTGCAGAATTTGCGCCGCAATATCCACGTTTAAGCAGGATTCCAAGCCTTCGAAACCGGGGGATGAGTTGGCTTCACAGATTTTGTAGTGGCCGTTATCGAATAACAAATCGATACCCGCCACATCTAAATCCAGAATATTCGCGGTTTGTGTCGCCAACCATTCGATTTCAGGTGTGATCTCGAAGGGGCGCGCCGAACCTCCCGCGCTAACATTGGCTTTAAAGCTGTCTTCTTGACCACGGCGCTCATAGCAGCCGGCTACGCGTCCACCAATGGTAAATACCCTTAGATCGCGGCCGTGGCTGTTGGCGATAAACTCCTGCAGAATGATGTTGGCGTTTTTATTGGTCGCCTCGATTAATTGCATTAAGTCATCAAATTCGCGGGCCTTATGGGACAAAAACACGCCGCTACCCTGTGAACCCGAGAGGGTTTTAATTACCACCGGAAAACCTAAATGGCGTTCAACTAGTTCGATATCGACGGGGAACTTCACCAGCATGGTTTTGGGCGTGGGCAAGTTCTTCTCGGCCAGTAATTGCTGAGAAAAGAGCTTATCTTTAACGATTTCAATGGCTTTAGATGGATTTAAGCAGTACACCCCTAAACGTTCTAAATGGCGAATGATCGCCAACGCAAAGTAAGTGGTGCCGGAGCCCATTCTAGGGATGATAAAGTCAGGTAATTCAACGGGTTGACCGTTTAACAAAATACTCTTGTTGTCTTCTCTCGTCACGGTGAGATCGAACTCATCCGGAGCATACACTTCTAACTCAATATTGTCGGCCTTGGCAGCCGCCAATAGACGTTCAATTTCATACAATTCAGGTTTTAGCTGAGTCGCGGTTTCTTTATATAAAATCCACCCACGCATTTAATCGCAAACCTTCATTTTCATTCTTTATCCTCGGGTTCAGCTTCATCCTGAACATCATCGTCAATTTCGACATCCACATCGAATGCCGCTTCGGGCTCGGCCTCAGGCTTAGTGGGGGGCAAATGTACTGTGCCAACCACGGCATAAAAGGGTTTACCTAGGGCGAGTTTGCGGTACTTTAACCAGATCTGCTCTAACAAGCTACTGGGAGCGATGTTTCCTTTGATGACTTCGACAAATTGCGCTTCATCGGCGGTGACGGGGAGTGTCTTGCCTTCGTCGAGATTTTTCATGGCATGGCCATGTATTTCAAGCAGTTCGGCTTCTTTACTGGTGAAGTCGCCACTGCGCTTAAAACCTTTCGGGAAATTGGCATCGTCATAAAAACGTTTATGGGATACAAAGCTGGCAGCTGAGCCGTTCACCGTCTCAGAACCCTTGTTAGCGTTTGAAAAAGACTGTTCAGACATGGCTGTTACCTTCTAGTTTTTGATATACAAAGATTTGCAACTGGAGTATTGGCTAGTATTATTGATTTATAAATCAAAAAAATTTGCCAATGTTGGTCAAGAATTTTTATGGATACCGATTTACTTAAGACCTTTTTGGAAGTCTCCCGTACCCGTCATTTTGGCAAGGCCGCGGAAAATCTTTACCTTACCCGCAGCGCGGTAAGCTTTCGGGTAAAACAGCTCGAAAGTATTCTTGGCGTCGCCTTATTTGAGCGCCAACGCAACAATATTCAGCCCACTCCGGCGGGCGAACGTATGCTTGGACATGCTGAAGCGGTATTAACCGCTTGGGAGCGCGCCAAGCAGGATGTTTCCCTCAGTCAGCTACAATCGACTCAACTCGCCATTGGCGCAGGCCCCAATATTTGGGATGCCTATTTGCAAGGGCATTTACAGCATTTGCATGTGGGATTGCCCGGTGTTGCCCTGCGGACCGAAGTGTTGCCATTAACTGTGATGACACGGCAATTGATGGACCGCACCCTCGATTTGGCGATTTCCTTCGACCCACCCAAACTGGACCAATTCGAACTGGTGCAATTGGGCCAAATTAATTTATTGCTGGTGTCCAAAACTATGGATGTGGCGGTGAATGCGGTGCAGGCAGGCCAATATGTCAAAGTGGATTGGGGCACGGCCTTTAATATCCTGCATGCCCAGGAATATGCTGCTTTACCCGTGCCGACCTTACACACTAGCTCGGCCCGTATCGCCTTGGATTTTATCTTGAATAACGGTGGCTGCGCGTTTTTACCCGAGCATTTGGTTCAGCCACTGCTGAATCGCGGCGAGTTGCATTTAGTTGCGGGAGCGAGCGCCATTTCGCGCAGTGTGTATGTTGCTTATTGGGCCGAGAATGACCGTTTAGAGCAAATCAAACAGGCGATTGGCTTTTTAGCCGATAAGTCAGCTGACATACGCTAATCTGTAACAGCTGCATATAAAAAAACGCCTTTGGGAGATATCTCAAAGGCGTTTTTTTAGAGCAGAACAATCAGTTAAGAAGTAACACTTCGCTTTGTTAGATAAATGCGCTCGTTATAGATTGCTAAATCAAGGCATTTAATCAATAGCGTATTAAATAAATAGCGCATTAAATAAATAGTGGTAGCAGCACCACAAGCCAGGTGATACCGCAGAGCGCTAGACTCATAAATACTGCGGCAGAGGCGATATCCTTTGCTTGACCACTGAGGTGATGGATTTCACTGCCAACACGGTCAACCACGGCCTCAATCGCCGAGTTTAATAGCTCTACAATCAACACGATAAACAAGGTTAAGATCAGCATCAGTCGTTCCATGGTGCTGATATCGACCAACAGGGCGATGGGCAGCATGACCACGGCCAGCATCAATTCCTGTCTAAAAGCGGCTTCGTGGATCCAAGCGGCTTTTAAGCCCTTCATCGAAAATCCCGTCGCTCTAAAGATGCGTTTAATACCGTGGTTGTTTGCTGGTTTCATAATAATTCCATCGACTTGGGCGATTGTTCGCGAAGCATTTACCCGTTCAAACCACCTACGACTCGAGTGTTAACATTTGAACGGGCTTAAAAAAGAGGCCGCAGTATAGCCCGATAACTTAAGCGTATAAATAGCTAAACCGACAAATTCGCAGTCCTGCTAGGGTGTTACCGGACTGCGCTCGTATTCGCGGCGAATAAATCTTAAGACTAAGCTTGAAGCTCAATACCGCTTTAATGAAGAGGCAAAGGAATGACTCTTACAACTCGCTTACCTTTTTTAACATTTGCATTTGTGCTGCGTGTCGCTGTTTTCTTCGGTCTTTACTGCGGGATTTGCGGTTTATTCATGGGCGTGAGTGACGCCAATCCCCAAGCGCCGAATATTCAATTAGCGACAGAGTTTTCAAAGGAGAAGAGTGCCCACATCAAGGATTTTCTCGTCAGCGAAAAACTCGATGGTGTGCGCGGTTATTGGGATGGCAAACGCTTAATGACTCGTCAAGGCAATCCCATCTTAGCGCCTCGTTGGTTTACTGTGGATTTTCCGACCACCCCGATGGACGGTGAATTATGGCTCGGGCGAGGGCGGTTTGAGGCCATATCAGGGCTGATCCGCCAAGCGTCAGCGAATGAGAGCGAGTGGCAGAATGTGCGTTTTATGGTGTTTGATTTACCCAAGTCGCAAGGCAGTTTTGAAGCGCGGTATCAGCAGATGCAAACCTTGATTGCAGGTAAATCGGTTTACCTGCAAGTGATTGAGCAGGTGAGCGTGGAGAGTATCGAGGCGCTGTACCAGAAATTAGACACCTTAGTGGCTCAGGGCGGTGAAGGCTTAATCCTGCATCGACGGACTGCCTTATATGTACCGGGGCGTAATCCTAACGTGATGAAGTTAAAGCCCTATTTAGATGCCGAGGCCAGAGTGATTGGACATATAGCGGGTAAAGGGCAGTTTGCCGGGCAACTGGGCGCATTGAGAGTGCAAACAGCTGATGGTCGTGTCTTTAGTATTGGCACGGGTTTTAGCTTGGCCGAGCGTCAGCATCCGCCCGCGATTGGCACGCTTATCACCTATAAATATCTTGGATTAACCGTCAATGGCTTACCACGCTTTGCGAGCTTTTTGCGGGTAAGAAGTGACATGCCGCAAGAGGACAAAGAATAGGTTGCGAAATTGTTGGATTTTGATAAAAATCGAACGTTTAACAAAAGTTTTGCCGAGTATCGTATTGATTATTAATGGGCAATCATATCAAGGAGTGAGTTTTGGTCGACAGTCTGCATGGATTAACCCTTTGGAAGCAGCGTGTGCGGCAAGCCTTGACTGCGCCTCAATGGCTTAAACATCCATTCGCGACGCTTAAGCAATTTTGGCAGAGCTTAAATGTCGCCCAGCGTTGTTACCTGTTCGCGTTACTGGCGTTAATGGTATTCCAACCCGAAATTTGGATTGCCGCCATCATCACCGCTATCGCCTTGATTATTGAGTTTTGGCCCAAATTTGCCATGGCTTGGCATACGCTGGCGGGCAAAGCCATTTTCCTGCTGTTTTATGCGGTTATCGCAAACTTCGCCCTCGCGGCCAGTGGCAGTGTCGTGAACGAAATCACCGGTGTATCGGCCTCGCATTTGTCCTACACCCATAACTTTGCCATTTTGCTGTATCTGCCGATTTGGTTTGTGTGTATCTCCATCCTTGCCTTACTCCTGTTGCAATTGGTGATCCCTTGTTATTTGTTTTTCCATATCGGGTTACGGATTTTAGGACTCGAAGGCAAGCAGCAAGGCAGTAAAAAACGATTTGTGGTGACAACCGCGCTGGTGCGTATGATTCTGTCTGTGGTGTTGTTATTAAACTTGGTTGCGATTACCGATGGTGAAAACTGGGTTGGTGATTTAGCCAAGAAAACCCAAGCGTTAAAACATGATTCGATAGATAAAAGAGTGGTTAATGAAGGCGAAACCATTCTCAAAGCCGAGGATAGTATTGAACAAGCGGGAACTGAACTCACGCAGCAGCCTAATCAAACCGACACCACCGAAACACTTAAGGCCTTTGGCCATAGCTATTACAAAGGGATCCGCGATTTAATTGCCTTATTTGCCTATAAATTTGAAGCCGACGGTCGCAGTCGTTGTGATAAATTGGCCGATTCAGTGGTGATTGAGCTAAATGACTATGAAATATTGGAAATTACTGAGTCTGCCCATGAGCAGTATGGTTACCATTTTGAAGTCAAAAAATGTATTTCCCCCGCCTTTGGTCAGATGGCATCAACACCTAAGTAGCAACACGAGAGGATGTTAAGTTGTTAGAAGATAAAGCGTTAGCAAAAGAGCAGCATGTACGTCGCATTTTAATGGTCTGTATGGGTAATATTTGTCGTTCGCCCACTGCCGAGGCCGTTTGCCGCGCTAAAATTCGCGAGCGCCGTCTAAATATCGAAGTCGATTCGGCGGGCACTATTGATTACCACCAAGGGGATCACCCCGACAGTCGCTCTATGGCGGCAGGTAAAAAACGCGGCTTGAGTTTTGAGGGTATACGAGCGAGACAAGTAATTGAGGCCGATTTTGAGCATTTCGATCTTATTTTAGCGGCAGATAATAGCAATCTCGCAGATTTGCGCCGCCGTTGCCCACCCGAATATCAATACAAATTAAAGTTGATGCTGTCCTATGGTGATTGCGACACGGATGAGGTTCCCGATCCCTATTACGGTGGCACGCAAGGATTCGAATTAGTCCTCGATCTACTCGAACAGAGTATGGACGCTTTATTAGAACAGTTGACCAGAAAAACAAATGGCAATAATCATGATTAAGTGCGATTGGAATAAAATGTTTTTGGGCCAAAACTAGATAAGTTTGTTGTCAGGTGTACTGGATGAATTGTCATTGTTTCCGCAGTGACACGTCACCTATTATATTTAATAAGAAGTGTCCCTATAGGTTTGACTGCGGCATCCATGCCGCCAGCGGTCACAGTTGTAACAATCCCAATCTTAACGAATATTGAACTGTTCATCAGGCTAAAAGCTTTTTGCCCTATTCCTTTATTTCGTTAGCTCAATCGAAAATTCTCACTCCTGTTGCCATACAAATTCTCATCTAATTACCTATGTTGGCCCTACCGTGAAGCGGCTAATAATATATGGCTATACAGTCATATTTAAATTTAGATACTTTGGAGTGATTTTAAGACAATACCAGCGCGCATTAACTCCATCTGCTGAAAATAAAATGCTATAAAATCAAATAACTATAGTGACTGGCTTTTAGTTAATAGGTTTGGAAAACGCGTATGCGTGTTTTTCCAGATGGTGTATCTAGCAGAATGCTGATAAGTTCATTACATACAGATAGTTAACTGTGCGCGATTTCACTGGTCTAACGAGGTAAACGCGCATGCGTATGAATAAAATGTTAGGTTTCATATGGCAAGTGACGGTGTAGTCTTAATCTTTTGGGTGCCAATGTTGGTTTGCTTGGTTACTCTTACGATTATATATTTTCGAATCGATAAAGTTACAGCTACGCCTAAAAACTTTGCTTGGCTTGGTGGGCGCCGTATTCTTCTTGGATTAAGTGGAGCAATGTTTTCAGTGCTTCTGTATTGTTTTGTTACTGCTTTTCTAGTTGGTTTAGGCAAAGTAGAACAAGGTCATATTAACTATTCAACTTTGTTAAAGTCGTTTCTTGGTTACTGGTTATATATGTTTTCGTTCATCGGCACATTCATGATGTTCTGCGTAGTGATAATAGGTATTCCATTGCTAATGATTTTATCAAAGTTGCGCTTTGCGTCTCATGCTGGTGTTGTTGGGCTATCGTTTACTATCGGCGTAATTTACTCTCTGTATATCGCTTTCAATCCATACAACAATTGGTGTAAAGCTAATACATTGGAGTGTGCAAACAACAATTTCTGGTCTGTTTTTGTAGCATGTTTCGTTATCGGTATAGGATTCTCATTAGCTGCTCGGCTACCAGTTTGGCGCAATAATGCAACCTAACAATCGCCATCAAAACGCCGCTACGCGGCTCGACTCGCAACACGTTGCTCGCGTTTGTGGCGGCGTTATATGCCTAAGGAGGGTGAATGCCATCACACCCGCTAAATGCAAGCTTGAACCACGTTATTCTTCAGGGCATTGAAAATGCTCATGATGCCGTTTCAAAAGAAGATTTGGTGAATGCTGAGATTGAATTGGAACATGTGAAGTTAGTATCGGCCTTGTTGGACCAATATCTCTTGCATGGTTCTAGGGATGTTGACTTCTCCGAGAGGCTCAATGACTATTGGTTGAATTACAAGCAAATCTATATTCGTAGAGCTTGTTCCACCTATATCAATAAAATGTATGTCCCTTGGCAGTTTTTAGATTATGCAATTGATGCCCATAATTACGGTGGAAATATGTAATTTGACATATAACCAAGCCAGCCAACGTCACTCCCTGCGGTCGTTGGACCTCGTTTCACTCGGCCGCTGCTGGCGGCGTTAGGCTTCAATCGGACTGAGCATGAATTTATTTAATGAAGAAATCGTCAAGGTTTTGAATGACTACTTCTCAAAGGAATCACAATTTGTAGAATCTATTCAGCTAGCTTCATATGGATTTAATATTCAATTTGTCAATTTCAATATTCAGTGCAATGAGCGGGTATTCGCCTCAATCGATGGTACATGCTACGAATGGGATGATGCGCCGAATTCAGGCCCATGGGGTATGCTTGGTCGGCAATGTGCGGAGAACGCGAGCTTAAAGAGTCCTTCTGTGTTGAGCATTAAGTTCGAGAGTGGAGATTCAATTGATATAGAAACAGTCGAAAGTCAGTACGAGTCTGTTATTTTCAATTTCCCACCACTAGGCAATTCATTGGTTATGGCAATATTCTAGTGAAATCAAAGCCTAACAAGTCAATCAACTACGCGCCTTCGGCGCCGGACGCGCAAAAAGCGCGCGCCGGTTATTGAGGCGTTAGGTGAATAATAGGATTGTAGGGTATGCCCGAAGAGAACCAATCAGAGTTTTTGGCAAAGGTGCTTCAGCCCAAAAAGCACGATGACGCTTTCGAAGCCTTTATTATTCTACCCAACGAAGTTAGCAGTAGGTTGTCACGAAGAGGTAGGACAACAGTGGATTTGGTCGTTTCAAGCTATAAATTTCAAGTTACTTTGGAGCCAGACGGGAATATGAGTCATTGGGCAAAGTTAACGAACAGCGACTTGGAGCTCGGCAAAATGAACGTAGGCAGCGAATATGCATTTACGTTAATCCCGGTTGCATGCGAGCCAGAACCTAGCGTTCCAGCAGATCTGTCGGACGCAATTCAACAATTACCAAATGCGCTCAAAACATGGAAAGCCACAACGATAATTGCAAGGGTAGATTGGATACATTGGGTCGAGTCGGCTAAGCAAGCCAAAACTCGCGTCAAAAGGATTGCTGATGCCTGCAGTATGCTCGCTGAAGGTAAGGCTAGAGTTTGCTGCTTTGATAATTCGGGTTTTTATAGCAAGGCCCTGAAATCACCAAAGGTCTGAGGGCTATTCAACTAACAAGCACCTCAAGAGGGACTGTCAACGCATGGCGTTTCCAGCCCCAATGAGCCACGGTGGTTATGGCTGTTGTGCTTAAGTTTAGCGTTATGCGTTGCCAGTCACTTAGGCGGGCGTTAAATGCTAGGAGTATGAATAAGAAAGGGTGCCCAATTTGTGGGTTTGCAGACGTTGTAGCTCTTGATGAGTTCAACTGCACCACATTTGAAGTTTGTGAGTGTTGCGGATCAGAGTCAGGCTTGGAGTATGATCAGTATTCCACGCAGGAGCACCTTGAAAAGATCCGTCGTGAGTGGGCCATTGAAAATAACTTTAAGTGGTGCGGTGATAAAAAGTCTATTCCAGAAAACTGGAACCCCAAGAAACAAATGGAGCTTGCCGGTATTGAAATCCTTCAGTAACGGCCAGCATTTAACAAGGCAAAATCGCCTTGCAGGCTGGACGCGCTAACGCGCCTTTGCTTGCGGCGTTAGGTGACAATATGGAATCGCTTAAGCGCAGAAAGTCTCGATAGAAGCTAGGAATGGTTTATGCTGTTCCTTTATCTGATGGTTCATATGGAATTGCTCAAGCAGGTGATACCCAAGGTGAATTTGTTAACGTCATCTATGTAGCGATGTACTGTCATCGCTTCTTAGATTTACCAACATCAATTCCAGATTTGACTCGTGATTATGCAGTATCACTTTCATCAACTTGGCGTCAGGCCCTTAACCGTGGTGAATGGTTAGCAATCGGAGTTGCGCCCGAAACTTTTAACACTTCTGAATTCCCAAATGAACAGTTCGCTAAACAAGGATATGTTGGTGCTAGAACCTGTGATGCTGGAATACTTTCGGATTTTCTATCCGCTTATCATGGCCTTATACCTTGGAACATAATGCATGAACCGAAATTTTTCGATACATTTCTTCGCCCAAAGTCTACTTTAGCCAATGTGCTTAGCGAACAAGATCTGGAGAAGTATAGAAATGAGATCAAAAACATTGTCACCTAACTATCGCCATCAAAACGTCGCTCGTGTTTGTGGCGGGTGTTATGAGTCTTGAGTGATCGAAGTATGGATAATAAGTACAAAAATTATCTAAGTGATCTGGGCACAATTTCAAAGGAATATGTTCGTGAAGCAATAAGCGAACATCAAGCTGCCAAAGGCTCTAGCGAAGAAGATTATAAAACCGGATACATGATGGGATTTCATCGTTTAATCACGCTGATGCAGCAGCAAGCGGAAGCTTTTGATATCCCGTTAAATGAAATTGGGCTGGCTGATATATTTGAAAATGAATTTCTTAAATAGTGGCTAACTTATAACAAGCAAAGGCAGCTTCGCTCTGCGGGCTGGACGCGCTAAAGCTTTGGGCGTTATCTCCATAGAAGTTTTAATCCGAAACTGACGAGTTAGAGCAAAGGGTCTACCACACTTTTGTCTCAAAGCAACACTCATATCTTCTTAAAAACCTAAAGATTATGCAGATATTAAAAAGGTTATCCATGGTGATTCGCGAGACAACCGTCCACCCATGGCTGCTTTTTGACATAAATGCCATAGCGGCATTCATGAATCCATTCACATCAGACTGGGCGGCCCTGCATCCACGGATGGACTCTCTGCGCGTCGTAGAGCAAATAGCATGGCTCACCATAAGCCAATACCAGCAAAACAGTTCTAATTCCTAACACATAATCTCCCACTCAGTTTTATTAATTCTGCCAGTTATTCATCGCATTTATGGCTTTAAGTATTTCTACTACTTAAAAATCATATCCTTACAAAATAGGGGAGTGCGATAAGGGCGATGCCGATGGCGATAAGTAGTGCGAGATTGGTGACAAAATAAGGGTAAATCATCAGGGTGAGGCCGACGGCCAGAGGGATGGGGGCGGCTTGGCGCTTGCCGTAGGTGAAAAATCCAAGACCAAAGAGGCCAAAGACTAAACTCCATAACAATAATGCTTGATTATCAAACACCTTGAGCTCCTCAGTGATTAGCGCTGCGTAAGTGCCGACCTGTTACTGTGTCATATTGGTCAAGCGATGAGCTAGTGCTGCGCAGCTGTATTGAGTCTACTGCTAAAACTCCCTTGGCGTAATTAAGCTTTATTCATCTTATTCGTTGCATGAACACGCTATTCTAGTGCGCTGTTTTATTAACATTTTTAATACAGTGAGCGTGAGGATTCAGGTTATAGCTCATATAACTCTAAGGGTAAGCCGTCGGGGTCGCTAAAAAAGGTGAACTTTTTACCTGTGTATTCGTCGATGCGGACAGGTTCGACGGCGATATCATGGGCCGTAAGATGCTCGATCGCCGTTTCAATCGATGCGACGCGAAAGGCGAGGTGCCTAAGACCGCAGGCTTCGGGATAGCTAGGGCGCTTGGGAGGATTGTCGAAGGAAAACAACTCGATTTGACTCATATCCGGTAGTTGTAAATCGAGTTTGTAGGACTGGCGCGCCTCACGATAATGCTCTGCAAGTACGCTAAGGCCAAGAATAGTCACATAAAAGTGTTTGGACTTTTGATAGTCACTGCAAATAATCGCTGCATGGTGAATGCCGAGTAACATGGCTTGCCTCTGTGATGTTTAACTGATGTTTAGGCTAGTGTGTTTTAAAAAAGCCAGAGTCACAACGGTGTGTGACTCTGGTGCTAACCTATGATTTTTTATCTTACTTCGCTAGCTGGCTAGTGGACGAGTTTAAATATCGCGGAGGACAGAGGGGCAAGCTGCAGCTGAACTTGTCCTTCACCTTGTTCGATAATTAACTGCGCCGTATGGTCTTCCAGCAAATCCTTAAGCGGATAGGTTGCATCGGTTAACTGCCATTGCGCAATCAATGATTGGGGCAGTTTAAGTGAAAATGACTTGGCTTGGATTTGACTAAAGTTACTGACAATAATCAGCTTTTGACCTTTGTTATCGGCGGTATTGGCCTCAAAGCGGACAAAGGCGAAGGTTGCGTCATCATAACCCGTTGCGCTGCCATTGTTTGTCTTATTGCTAACCTTTGCAGGCGATACCGCGCTGCGGTTAGCTGCATCTAGCGAGTAATAATGCCCCAAGAGTGCGGGCGCATTTTTCCCCGTGCTGAGGTTCAATAATTTTTGGTAATAGGCGCGTAACTTGACTTCTGCCGTGGTTGATTGGCCGCCATCAAACTTGCCCTCGTTCATCCAGCGCTGATGAGCGGGAACACTCGCATAATCAAAAATACTGGTGCGCGAAGCATGACCAAAGCCTAGGTTTTGCGTCGCCGCTTCACCTACTTCTTGACCGAAATAAATCAAGGTCGGTGAAGTACTTAGGGTCGCCGACACCACCATGGCGGGCAGGGCGTAGCGGGGATCAACCGCATCCGTTGACGCATTATCACTTAAGCTACCTAAAAAGGCGGCATTAGCGATGCGTTGCTCGTCGTGATTTTCTAAAAAATGCAGCATATGCGAGTCGATATCGTGCACTTTGGCCTGATCCGCGGCGATCTGCGCGGTACTTTTTTGCCCGGCCATAATGGCTTTGAGGGTGTCGTAAAGATCGACCTTGTCGTAGAGGTAGTCCATTTTGCCGAGCTGAATATAATCGCGATACAGCGCGGGGTTGTAGACTTCGGCTAAGATAAAGGCTTCGGGACGACTATGTTTTATATGACTATTTAAATAGCTCCAAAATTCGACTGGCACCATTTCGGCCATATCGTAACGAAATCCATCGACTCCCATCGCTAACCAATACTGGGCAATTTGATTGAATTTGATCCAAGAGTTAGGTAATTCATGACTATGTTGCTGCCAAAATGCGTAGTGCTGCTCGGCGCCGAGAGTGGCATAACCTGGTGGCAGTGCGGGGAAATCATGGCTGCCATCGGGGCGGACACCGTAATTGATTTTAACGGTTTCATACCAGTCGTTCATATCTGGCTTGGCGTGGCGTGAGCCATTGCCCGTCCATTTGGCGGGGATTTCCTTAAATTGACCATCACTTAGCGGATGGGATTCGCCGCCTAAAGGTTTGAGGCTATCAGGCAAATCGGGCACTTGAAAGCCTGAGGATTGCTTTTTATCAGTCACATAGTAAAAGTTATTATGCTTTGCATATTCAAGGGTTTGATTATCGTCTTCACCAAAATCGCGCACGCCCTCGGGCTTAGTGATGGAATGATAATTACGCGCCACATGGTTGGGCACTATATCGATAATCACCTTTAAGCCTTGCTTGTGGGTGCGCTCGATAAGTGCCTGAAACTCCTGTAAACGTTTTGCGGGATCGACCGCTAAATCGGGATTTACGTTGTAATAATCTTTAACCGCATAGGGCGAACCGGCGCGGCCCTTAACCACATCGGGATCATCGTGACTGACGCTAATCGTACTGTAATCGCCAATTAGGGCGTGGTGGGGCACACCCATATACCACACATGGGTAACACCTAAGTCTTTGATACTTTTGAGCGCAGTATCATCTATATCATTAAATTTACCCACACCGTTTTCGCTAATCGTGCCCCAAGGTTTATTGGTGGGGTTTTTATTGCCATAGAGTCTGGTAAAGATTTGATAAACAACGGGTTTGTATTTGTTTGCTTGCTCGGCATTGTGATGGGCTGGCAGGATTTCGCCTTCGGCTACATTTGGATTGGCAGCCATAGTTTTAGCTGCCACTGCCTGTAACGCCGTTGCTTGAGTAGTGATTGTTTGAGTGGTGATTATTTGAGCGGCCATGGCGTTAAAGGCGCTGATGCTGCTGAGGGCCAGTACGCTTAATCCCTGTTGCCAGCGATAAGCGCGACGATTGCTGTTGTTAGATAATAGAAAATTCAACCTAGGTTCCTTTACTGACTTGGCGGCCAAACTGTAGTTTGGCCGCGCTGTTAGCTAAGTATGCTTAGCAGCTTCATTTATGGGCTATTGGGGTTTGAGTTCAAGCAGTATGACGCCAGCATGGGACAGGGCAAGTGATTGATTCAGATTGAACTTATCCCCAGTGAAAACTGAATTAGCCGAAGTATTGCCCGCCAATACCTTACTAAAGCGGCTTAAGTCCAGCGCTTGCGCTTGGTCATTCTTGTTGTAAATCACCATCACTTTATCCGCATCGGCTTGGTAGCAGGCATTGCCCGTTGCAGCCTGTTTGGCAACGCATCGAAATTGTACATAAATGCCGTTTTGCGGCACAAAGTGCAGTAAATCGCCCGTTTGCAGCGCGGCTGAATGCTTACGGTAATTGAGTAGAGTACGCACAAACGCAAGCGCTTGCTGCTGTTGTGCGTTTAGCCCTTTACCGCTAAAACCGTTGACCTTGCTATTGGCAAAGCCACCCGGAAAATCGCTACGCACTACACCGTCGTGGCGGCCTTCGGTCGGGCTGGTCATCAACACTTCGGTACCGTAAAACAGCTGTGGAATGCGTTTGGCCGTTAACACATAGGTGAGGGCTATTTGGTACAGCGGCAGGTTTTCTTTCAGCAGACTATAAATCCGATTGGTGTCGTGGTTGCCTTCAAAGAGGACTAACTGGCTTGGGTTAGCATACACCAGATCATTAGCTAACATCTCGTAAAGCTTGATAAAACCTGTATCCCAGCCTTCTGGCTCGTTCAGGCTTTCAAGCAGCTTTTCATAGAGTGGAAAGTCCATCAGGCTCGGTAAATCCGAGCTATAGCCATCGGCATTGATTTTGCCTTTTTGCCAATAGGAGACAGTAATGGGATCGGCGGTCCACTCTTCGCCGACAATATTAAAATGCGGGTATTCGGCCATTAACGCCTTTGACCATTGGGCTAAAAAGGCTTTATCGGCGTAGGAGTAGGTGTCTTCGCGAATGCCCGAAAGTCCCGCATATTCCACCCACCAAATGCTGTTTTGAATAAGATAAGTCGCAAGCTTTGGGTTGCGCTGATTAAGATCGGGCATTGAATCGACAAACCAACCGTCAACAAAGTCACTTCTATCCTGCGTGTCGGCGTAGGGATCTTGCACTGTGGTGCGTCTATGGCTGGTAAAGCTCGGGCTGGTAGAACTGGCCGCAGGAGCCGTTTGGGTGTCAGTTGCATTGGGCTGCTGCGGGACATTGAGCCAGTCACTGCTCGGTAAATCTTTTAGCCACCAATGGTTTGAGCCGATATGGTTAAGCACCACGTCTTTAATTACTCCTAAGCCACGGTGTTTGGCCTCAGTGACTAACCTTTGGTAATCCTGATTGCTGCCAAAACGCGGGTCGACCCGATAAAGATTGGTAATGGCGTAACCATGGTAGGAATATTGGGCTTGGTTGTTTTCAAGCAGTGGGTTGATCCACAGCTGAGTGACGCCCAGTTTAGCTAAGTAGTTTAAGTGCTGGCGAATACCTTCGATATCGCCGCCATGGCGACCATCAGAATTATCAGGCGCCGCATGCTCGAGCATATCGCTCTGATTGTCATTGCTTGAGTTGCCATTGGCGAATCGGTCTGGAGTGATAAGGTAAATCACGTCTTTATTACTAAAACCTTGACGCTCACGGCTGCCATCAGCCCGAACAGCTAAAGTGTAGGGCAGTTGCAAGAGCTGCTTGTCACCCGCGACAATGCGGATGTCAAAGGTCTGCGGTTTGGCTTGGCGCAAGTCTAAATTGATAAACAAATAATGGGGATTATCCGTCTGTTCAATCCCTTCAAACACCACATCTTTGCTAGTAATCTCAACCTTAAGCTGCGCAGCATCCGTGGGCAGGGCATTACTGTGGAGCATTAGTTGCAACTTAGGATTATGCATGCCCGCCCACCAAGAGAGCGGCTCGAGATGCAAAGATGCTGTACTGCTGACGGGGCTATGACTGGCCTGTGCTAGAGCACATAAGGGAGAAGAGGCGGTTAACACAAGGGCGAAGAGTAGACTGTGACGTATCATACTATGGGCCTTTATCGGGTGAGGTGTTAAGTGTGACTTTAGAAATAAAGAGCGGCGTATCATCTCACTATTACTATGGGTAAAAAGAAAAGCCTGCTTCACAGTGAAGCAGGCTTTTACGATGACAGCTTACAGAGAGTAGGTTAATCCCAGGAAATATTGTCTACCGAAGTATTGAATTGTCCCGGTTTGATGCTCTTCAGTAAAATAAGTTTTGCTCGGTTCATCGGTGAGGTTATTGATTTGGAACAGGAACTTAAGGCCGTTATCCAGCGCATAAGAAGCCTGATAATCCACAATCGTTTCCGCATCGAAGAAAGCTAACTGCGGCTCAACACCAACTTGTCCTGATACATAGCCACTGCGGTATCTCATGCTTACACGGGTATCGAAGCCATCTAGGGTGTAGAACAATGTGGTGTTCAATACATCTTCTGATAGGCCAGGTAAAGGAATCAACTCGCTAGAACCACCTAAATCAGTCGTGAATTGAACTTCACTATCTGAGTAAGAGTAGCTACCAGTGAAACCTAAGCCATCAAAGGGTGATGGTAGGAAATCAAATACTTGGGTATAGCCTAACTCGATACCACGGATATAACCGCCTTGATCGTTGTTGATGGCTGTTTGATATTGGCCTTCATCTTTAACAACTGGGAATTCAACTCCATTGTCGATGATGGTATCTGGCACGATAAAGCCATTCGCTTCAAAGTCAAATCCTGAAATCGTAAAATCGTTGATGAAAGATTTAATATCTTTATAGAACAAGGCGATAACGATCGCACCTTCAGACTCTTCAAAGTAGTGCTCGTAGGACAAATCATATTGATCCGCATAGAAAGGATCTAATAACGGACTGGTGTTACCCCACGCATTGTACTTTTTGTATCCTGGCGTCGCAGAATCGTCATACCAAGAACCCATACCCGACTTTAATTTGTCGATTGGTGGGCGTGACATTACTGATGCTGCAGCAAAACGCAGTTGATCGTTTTCAGTCAGGTGGAAGGTTAAGTTCAGTGACGGTAAGTAGTCGGTATAGGTTTTGCCGACCTTGTTACGGATATAATCCGTGCTTACGACGCCTTGTTCATCGGTAATAGCTTCACCTAAACCATAACCGACCTGCTGCAGACCAGTACTGCTTTGATCTGTGTGTACCACACGTACACCTAGGTTACCTGTGACCTTAACGTCACCAATATCAAAGTCTAGGTTTGCCTGCACGTAGCCAGCTAATACATCTTCATTGACCGCGCCGCTTTGGATCATGGTCCAGTTATTTGACCAGTTCGCCGTTGGAGTAAAAGGTGATTGGCCTGTCGCCGCCAGTTGCGCATTCACCAGTTCAATGGCTTTGTTAAAGTCAATAGCGAGGAAGCTTGGGTAACCTGAGAGTTCTCCTCCAAAATCAACCACTTTGGCCATATCGCCGTTTAGAGCGAGGACAGGTTGATTATCAGGGTTTTTACCATATTCAAAACCGTAACCTGCCTGTGAACGTTGTGCATTAAACTCGCGTTCGGCATAACGCACACCAAAATCAACAGAAGAGACAAAGCTGGTGTCGAGGACATAGTTGAAATCGAGTTTGTAGGCAATCAGATCGTTTTGCTGATTATAGGGCCACATACCCACTTCTTTCAGACCTAGGGTCGAGGTGTTGGTGTAGTCGTTAGCAAAGCTGACATCCGCAGGACTTAAGCCATTCAGTTGATAAGTAACAGATTCCGCTGAGCGAACTTCATTGCCCAGATCATCGTACAACACGGCGCGAGTACCGCCGTTAACGAATTCACCATCGGCTTTGGAATAGCTGACATCGGCTGCCACTGTCAGTGCGCCACCGTTATTCCATTCAAGGTTCAATGAGCCTGAAGTCAATTCTGAGTATTTTGAGTCGTTATCATTGATCACGAAAACCGCAAAGTTATCCGTGCCATCGGTAGAGACTGTACCCCCAGTCATAGAACCGTTTTCGACAACGGCATCACTGATAGTGCCATTTTTCAATGACTTCACGCGGAAACCACGGGCAAAGTTTTCAGAGGTAAATTTAGAGTGGAACAGATCGCCTTTCACACTCAGGTTATCACTCGGTTGCCAATGAATAGCCGCCATATAGCCATCACGGGTATCATCGCCGCCTTTTTGTTGTAGTTCAAAACCTTCACTGATCGCTTCGGTTACACCGTCACCGTTAACGTCTTTTTTATCATCATTAAAACGTAAGCCAATGAATTGGCTCGCAACATAAGGTTGATACAGGTGGGCATAGCCCACTGCAACCCCTAAGGTGTCTTCGAGGAATTTACCTTGATAAGCAAGACTTAAACGATTGCCGTATTGCTCGGCATCGGAGATTTCATCGGCGCGATCGTTAAAGCTGCCGCGGGCATTGATATTGAATGATTGATCTTTGTCATTCTTTAGCGGATCGGCGGTTTTTAATTCAACCGTACCGGCTACGCCGCCTTCGATCAGCGAGGCTTTAGGGGTTTTATAAACTGCTGCCTGACTGATTAATTCGGATGGATATTGGTCAAACTCAATGGCGCGTTTACCGCCAGTAGTCACCTGTTCGTGGCCATTGAGGGTGGCAAACACGAAGTCGCCATCCAGACCACGGATGTTCAGCCCACTGGCTTGGCCGCCAGTACGAACAGCAGTAACGCCCGGTAAACGGGTTAACGCATCGGCGATAGATTGGTCGGGCAGGGCGCCGAGATCGTCGGCAGAGATAGATTCAGATACGGTATCGCCAAAACGTTTTTCATTAAGCGATTTGATCACACTGGTTCTGAAGCCTTTAACTTGGATTACTTCAATTTCGGCATCTTTGGCTTTTAGGTCTTTTTCTTTTACATCATCTGCTGCGTAGGAGTGCATACTGGCGCCAGCAGCAACGAGTGCTAAGGTCAGCAAGCTGGGTTTAAATCGCATCATTTCTATCTTCCCCTTGAAGTCGCTTTTTACCGCTTATGTAGAGCGTTTATCGTTATTACCGCATTGTTTTTGCGGCCTTTTTTGGTATTTCGGCGCTTAATTGACTGCATAAGTGCTGCGTTTATGACCAAATTGTTATGCAACGGTGAAGATACTACTCCCGAGGATCTTGGCCTCACAATATTGTGCATACGTATTCAATAGGTCTGAGGCCTGCCAAAACGGGGATTTCGGCCAAAAAAACTCCGATTTTATCTCCGAATAATTCAACGCAACCTTATGTTAGTAAAGGGTTAATTTAATCTTAATCAGACAAGTCTAATGATAGCCTGTTTTGCATACGTATGCAGGCGTATTGAACCTTATTTCCCTGTTCACGTATGCTCGTTGCCACTAATACAAGCCGTAGCGCCTTTACTCCGCAGTAACATGATTGTAACTGCTCATGTGAGAGTTTTTGGGTTAGCGCGCTGAAGAATAAGGATAAAGGGGCAATATGAGTGAGTTAACTTGGTGGCGTGGAGCCGTGATCTATCAAATCTATCCACGTAGCCTTTTGGATACTAATGGTGATGGCGTTGGCGATCTGCGCGGTATTATCACTAAGTTGGACTATATTGCCAGCCTGAATGTGGATGCGATTTGGATTTCGCCATTCTTTAAATCCCCGATGGCCGACTTTGGTTACGATATCAGTGACTATCGCGAGGTGGATCCTCTGTTTGGCACTATGCAGGATTTTGATGAACTGATTGAAAAAGCCCATCAACGTGGCATTAAAGTCATTATCGACCAAGTGCTAAGCCATACCTCAGATCAACATGCGTGGTTTTGTGAGAGCCGCGAGAGCCGCACCAATCCCAAGGCCGATTGGTATGTGTGGGCCGATCCCAAGGAAGATGGTACGGCGCCAAACAACTGGTTAGCGATTTTCGGCGGTTGCGCCTGGGAGTGGGAGCCGCGCAGACAACAATATTATCTGCACAACTTTTTACGCAGCCAACCCGATATCAACTTCCACAATCCTGAAGTACGCCAAGCCGTGTTAGATAATGTGGAGTTTTGGTTGAAGAAGGGCGTCGATGGTTTCCGCTTAGATGCCATTACCTTCTGTTATCACGATGAGCAGCTTAGGGATAATCCGGCCAAACCCAAGGATAAACGCCAAGGGCGCGGATTCAGTGAAGATAATCCCTATGCCTATCAGTACCATTACTACAATAATGATAGGCCGCAAACGATTCTATTTATTGAAGAATTACGCCAGTTAATCAATCGTTATCCAGGTGCTGTGACCTTAGGCGAAGTTTCCGCCGAGGATTCACTCGCCGTGATGGCCGCCTATACCAAGGGCGAAGACCGCTTACATATGGCCTACAGTTTCGAACTGCTGACCGATGACTATAGCGCTGCTTATATTCGCCAAACGGTAGAAGCCTTGGAAGCGAGTATTGGTGATGGTTGGCCCTGCTGGGCGATTGGTAATCACGATGCACAGCGCGTCGCTAGTCGTTGGGGACGGGGTAAGCAAACTTCCGACATGGTGAAAATGCTCAATGCCATGGTTAACTCACTGCGAGGCAGTGTCTGTAGCTATCAAGGGGAAGAGCTGGGTTTAACCGAAGCGCCGCTTGAATACCACGAGTTGCAGGATCCATTCGGCAAAACCTTCTGGCCAATGTTTAAGGGCCGTGATGGCTGCCGAACGCCAATGCCGTGGGAACAGCATGCAGATTTTAGTGGCTTTAGCCAAGTGACACCTTGGTTGCCTGTGGCGAATGCGCACAGAGCACTGGCGGTTGATGTGCAGGAAGCCGATAGTCAATCGATGTTACATGGCTATCGTCAGTTCCTTGCATGGCGCAAAGGTTATCCCGCTTTGGTTGAAGGGGAAATTGAATTCCTCGATGCGCCAGAACCCTTGTTGGTGTTTGTGCGTACGTTCGGGGAGCAAAAGCTACTGGTGTGCTTTAACCTAAAAGATACAGAGCAGGAATTATCACTGAATGCACTCAGCATCCAGCAAGAAATTACCGGTCACGGTTTGAAAACTGCGCAGAGGGTTGCCGACACATTGACATTTTCGGCCTATGCCTGCTTTTATGCGTTGTTGAACTAGTTTCGACTGGGCATTACACCACTTCGGATGGGCAGCACAACTTCATTGTGGCTGCCTGTCGTAGTACGAAAACGCCTAAGGGACATTCCCTTTAGATAATAAAAACATGATTAGAGAGCACAACTATGGCGTCATCTATAAACACCAGCAGCCACACGAGCAGCGTGAGCGAGGCGGGAAACGGTAATTATCGTTTTGCGTTAGTCTCATTGACCTCACTGTTTTTTATGTGGGGCTTTATTACTTGTCTGAACGATATTCTGATCCCCCATCTTAAGGCGGTGTTTTCACTCAATTACACCCAAGCGATGTTGATCCAGTTTTGCTTCTTTGGCGCTTATTTTCTGGTGTCGATCCCGGCGGGACAGCTGGTAAAGCGACTCGGTTATCAAAAGGGCATAGTCACAGGTTTAGTGATTGCGAGTATCGGCTGTGGTTTGTTCTACCCAGCAGCCTCCTTTGCGACCTACGGTTTATTCCTCGGCGCCTTGTTTGTCTTGGCATCAGGGATCACTATTTTACAGGTGGCGGCTAACCCCTATGTTAACGCGCTTGGCAGCAGCGAGACCGCATCGAGCCGCTTGAACCTGACACAAGCCTTTAACGCGCTAGGGACCACTGTTGCGCCATTTTTTGGCTCGATTCTGATCTTATCCGTTGCCGCGTCAGTGTCTTCTGAATTAGCCCAAGCCAATGCCGAAGCAGAAGTCGTTAAGCTGCCTTACTTATTGTTGGCTGCGGCGCTTGCGGTACTGGCGGTTATTTTCGCGAAGTTAGATTTGCCAGTTATCCGTGAACACAGCGAAGCCGCAGCAGGCGAAGTACAAACCCATTTAGGCAAGACCAGTGCGCTGCAAAGCAGGCATTTAGTGCTGGGAGCGGTGGGGATTTTTGTCTATGTGGGCGCAGAAGTCTCGATTGGTAGCTTCTTAGTTAACTTCCTCGGCGAAGCACACATCGTCGGCATGCCAGAAGAGCAAGCGGCCCATTACATCGCCTATTATTGGGGCGGCGCTATGGTCGGGCGCTTTATCGGTTCGGCGGTAATGCAAAAAATCCCCGCAGGTACTGTGCTTGCCTTCAATGCCTTTATGGCGGCATTGTTGGTGCTGGTGGCCATGACCACAAGTGGCAGTGTCGCCATGTGGGCGATTTTGGGCGTGGGATTATTTAACTCAATTATGTTCCCGACCATTTTCAGCCTAGCGCTGCGTGACCTAGGTCCGCACACCTCTCAGGGCAGTGGCATTCTCTGTTTAGCCATTGTCGGTGGTGCGATTGTGCCATTATTACAGGGCGTATTAGCCGATAACTTAGGCATTCAATTGGCCTTTATTCTGCCTGTGGTGTGTTACGGTTTTATCCTGTTCTACGGCGCGAAAGGTTCTAAAATGTAACGGCATTGGCCGATGCGAGAAAAGCGATCCCCATGGGTCGCTTTTTTATTGGACTTTTTTGCCTCTAAAAGACAACTGGGCATCTGTTTACTTGCGTATTAGTGCCTGACCTCCTATGATCCCCCGGTTTTATTACTCACGGTGACCTGTAAATGTTGAATTCTCCGCTTTCTGCCAGCTCGAATGAATTAGTGATCAGTATCTTAGCTATGGTGCTAAGCGAAGGAAAACCCTTAGACCGGGCCTATTCTCAGCATTTTTCGGGGTTAAAGTTAGTGCCCGCCGAACAGGCACGTATTGCCACCGTGACCGGCGATATTCTGCGCCGGTTAAATCTGTATTGTTTCTTAGCCGAAATTAAGCCGGAAGAAATGGAACGTTTAGGCTCTAAGCTGCTTAATGTGTGGCACTTATTCCACAAGTTAGAATTGCCAAAAATGCAGTATTCCTTGCCAGTCGATGCCGAGCGTTTAGCCGAGCGTATCGAACAGGCTAAGAACCAGCCTGTGCTTTGGGACGGTTGCCCAGAATGGTTAGATGCAATGGGTCAAGCCCAACTTGCGGCATCCTGGGAGAAGGAGCGCGCCGCCTTAAGCACTCCGCCAAAACGTTTCCTGCGGGTCAATGGCCTTAAAGTGACTCGTGATGAGTTAGCGCAAAAACTGGCGGCCGAGTTTGTCACCACCCAAGCGGTCGATGGCGTTGATTCTGCCCTTGAAGTGACCTCTGATTCTGCGCTGTTTCGCACTAACTGCTTTAAAGACGGTTTGTTCGAGCAGCAAGATGCGGGCTCGCAACGTGTGGCCTCAGCGCTCGATGCTAAACCGGGCATGCGAGTGATTGATGCCTGCGCGGGCGCAGGGGGCAAGACCCTACATATCGCCGCGCAGATGCAGGGCAAAGGCCGTTTATTGGCGATGGATGTGGAGCAATGGAAACTCGACAACCTTAAAGAACGCGCCCGCCGTAATGGTGCCCACAATATCGAAACCCGATTAATTGTCGGCTCAAAAACCATCAAACGCTTAAAACTCAGCGCCGATCGTGTGCTGCTCGATGTGCCTTGCTCTGGCCTTGGGGTATTAAAGCGCAATCCCGATGCTAAATGGCGTGATACCGCCGAGCGTTTGCCAGTATTGATGGAGTTGCAAAAGCATATCTTAAGCAGCTATAGCCGCATGGTGAAGGTGGGTGGCATTGTGGTGTACGCGACCTGCTCAATTTTCCCCTGTGAAAACCGCGGCCAAGTGGATGCTTTCTTAGCGGAAAACCCCAATTTCCGTTTACTTGAAGATGAAACCATCAGTCCCGCCGAGACGGGGTTCGATGGCTTTTATTTAGCAAAACTCGAGCGAATTCAAGAATAAACCCGCATCTTATCTCGCCACTAAAGCACGTTTTCATCCATCATTGAAAAGTTGCTTTAGTGCGACTAAATACCTAAAATTCACCCCTGATTTACAAAGATTGTTCATCTTAGTAAGGTCGTTAACTTAAGCGCTAAATGACTAAGGGATGTATGGACGAAGGAATTGCGGTTACGGGCAGTATCGGCGAGATTAATGCTAAATTTAATCAAAGCGTTAGCTTAGAATGCTATAACGGCATCCTGTCTATGCTGCTCAATGGCGCGCCATTAGCAGAAATCCTCCATGCTTTAGTCTTAAAAATTGAAGATCAGCGTTTAGGCACGCATGCCTCCGTATTGCTACTCAGCGAAGACGGCAAAAAGCTGCTCACGGGCGCCGCGCCCCATTTACCCGTCAGTTATAACCAAGTCATTCATGGGGTCGAAATTGGTCCTGGGGTTGGCTCCTGCGGTACCGCGGCTTTTACGGGTCAGCGGGTGATTGTCGATGACATTGAACATCATCCCTATTGGGCGCTGTACAAAGAGTTTGCATTAACCCACGGGCTGAGGGCTTGTTGGTCTGAGCCTATCAAAGATACTCAAGGCAAGGTCCTCGGCACCTTTGCCATGTACTATGAAACCGTAAAAGTACCGACGGCCGCGGATTTAACCTTGATTTCTGAGGCGGCAAGGCTGGCCAGTTTAGCGGTAGAGCGCAGTCGGTCACTCGAATTTCAGCGCCTTGCGGTGAAAATATTTGATCGTTTACCTTTGTCGTTAGTCATCACTAATGCCAGCCATTCCGTGCTCTATGCTAACGCTGCGTTTACCCAGATGGTTTATCCTGAAACCACTGATATTCATGATTTTTGCCCCGAACACTTTTTCTCTCCCTCTGAGCCCCACGAAATCGATTCCCTGTTTCAACATCTGTCTGAAGGTAAAATGTGGCAGGGTGAGTTGATTGGTCTGCGTAATAACGGTGAAACCTTTTACCTCGATTTAACCGTGACCGTGTTTCGCGAGCCCCATAGTAACGAGAATAGTTTTGCTTGGTTATTTTCCGATATCAGTGAGCGTAAAAAGGCGGCGCAGTTAATTAAGTATCAAGCCAACAATGATTCCCTCACTGGCTTGGCAAACCGTAATGCCTTGTTTAGACAAATCCAAGAGCTGATCTCCGCCGACAGCTTAACCCCAGGTTTTAGCTTTATGCTGATGGATTTAGATAACTTTAAACAAGTGAACGATACCTATGGCCACGACAAAGGGGATGCGCTGCTGGTGCAGGTCGTGGAGCAAATTAAGACCTGTTTAAATGAGCAAGCGGTATTTGCCCGCTTAGGGGGCGATGAGTTTGCGCTGTTGCTTCCGGGCCTTGTGACGCAAAGAGAATTGTCGCAGCTTGCTGATAAGATTAATAAACGTGTGTATCAACGTTATGAATTGTCCCATGACAAGGGCGTATATAGCTCGGTGAGTATTGGGATCGCGCGCTTTCCCGAGGATGCGTTGGATCTGGAGCAGCTGTTAAACTGCGCCGATCAGGCCATGTATATCTCTAAAGCGGATGGCCGTAACCGTTACCATTTTTTCACCGAGCAAATGCAGCAAAATGCCGAGCGCATTGCGAATTTGCATACACTGCTGAAACAAGCCTTAGAGCAAGAAGCCTTCGAGCTGTATTTTCAGCCGATTGTGGATGCGACAACAGGGCTTGTTCTACGCGCCGAAGTGCTACTGCGTTGGCAGCACGAGGGGCAGTTTATTTCCCCCGATGAGTTTATTCCCATCGCCGAGAACAGCGGTTTAATCGTTAACATTGGTCGCTATGTACGCAAGGCTGTGATGCAAACCATCATCGATATGCAAGCTCTAGGCTGGCCAATCAATTTAGCGGTGAACGTGTCGACTTTTGAGTTTTGGTCCCACGAGTTGCAGGATGTGTTTTGCGATTCCTTTGCCGATATTATCAAAGAGCTGGGATTAATTGAGTTTCCCTACGAGCTTATCACTTTAGAAATCACCGAATCGCTGCTGATGAAACAGCATGTGCATTTAATCCAAGTGCTGAACGAGTTACGCGGCCGAGGCATTAAAATCTCCCTCGATGATTTTGGTACCGGTTATTCTTCCTTATCCTATTTGGCGAATTTCCCTATCGATCAAATCAAAATCGATAAGAGTTTTATCGATAGGTTAGATGAAGGGGAGCGCCATCTCGCATTGATAGAGGCGATTGTGCGCTTAAGTCATGCACTGAATTTGAGTGTGACGGCAGAAGGGGTCGAAACCCAGGCGCAGCTTAAGGTGATGATGGAAAACCATATTCAAGAAATTCAAGGCTATATCTTTTATAAGCCCATGCCCAAGGCGGCATTTTTTGAGTTACTTGCCGAGCAGGCTGCGGCCCATCACCATTCATGATGAGTTCAAACAAACCTCAAAAAAGAAGCGCGCCATATAGGCGCGCTTTTCAGTTTACTTAGCCTATCACTTAGCCGCTAACTGGCCGTTAATCACTAAACTTAAGTATTCGGTAAAATCATGCCCATGGTTTTGCAACATCTTAGGGAACATCGAAATCGGCGTCGAACCCGGGAAGGTATTGATTTCGTTGAGCAGGATTTCATTATCTTGGGTTAAGAAAAAGTCGATGCGTGACAGATGGCGCAGCTTCATGCCCTTAAAGGCTTTAATCGCATAGGCGCGGATCTGCTCGCTAATGTCAGTTGGCACATTTTGCGCGACCACATCGGTACGTGCCTTACTGCTCTTGGCGTATTTTTCATCGAAGGTGTAGAAGGTATTGCTATCACAGATGATTTCGCCCGGCAGGGTCGCAACCACTTCGCCTTGATACTCATAGACCGCGACTTCCAGTTCACGGGCCTTAATGGTCTTCTCAACGATCACATAGGGCGCATAACCAAAGGCATCTTTTAACACGCCAGCCACTTTGCTGCTGTCATCAACTTTATAGCAACCGACCGATGAGCCTTGGGATGCGGCCTTGACGAAAATCGACCCCCAGTTTTCGAGTGCCGCTTGGGTTTGGGCAATCGCGTCATCATCATATTGATTTAAGAAGATATAAGGCGTATTTGGAATGCCTAAGGCACTGAACCACATCTTAGCGGTGATCTTGTTAAAGCAGTTGCTGCTGGCTTCGGATTCGCAACCAAAGTAGGGCAGTTGGATAAGATTAAAGTAAGACTGAATATCGCCCGTTTCCCCTGGATAGCCGTGAATACAAGGAATGACATAATCCACGGGCCAAGGCGACTTAGTTTCATCACGGAAGCGAATTTCGCGGTTATTGGTCAGCTCACATTCATCGCCTGCGGCGGTTTGGTATTGGCCGAACTTGTCCAGTACCACGCGCAGTACATTAAACTGCTCGGATTTTGCTAATGAGGTTTCAAAATAATTAGCCGACAGTAGGGAAATATCGTGTTCCGCACTTCCACCGCCGCACAGCAAAAGTAAATTGATTTTTGACATTATGATTCCTCGATTGAGCAAAATGCTGTTGAGTTGCCTTTTGCAACTCGCTTACTAACGACAACGTCGTCACTTCCTGCAACAGGGCTGCTATCTGCACTAAGCACATAAGTTAGCCGCAGCCATCTTAGATTTCTTGCCCCCTAAAGTGCAAGGACTCAGGCGAAGGAGTTTGACCGAGTGATGAATTTTAACGCATTTTTACGGGGCAATAAAAAACGCGCCGAGGCGCGTTTTAAGGGATTTGTCCGTTAACAGACAAATTAGAAGTTCGCGGTGCGTGGCGCGCGTGGGAATGGGATCACGTCACGGATGTTGGACACGCCCGTTACGTAAGACACTAAACGCTCGAAGCCCAGACCGAAACCTGAGTGTGGCACTGTGCCGTAACGGCGCAGATCGCGGTACCACCAGTAATCTTCTTTGTTCAGATCCATTTCTTCTAAACGCATATCCAGCACGTCTAAACGCTCTTCACGTTGAGAACCACCGATGATTTCACCGATGCCTGGGGCTAACACGTCCATCGCGGCAACGGTTTTACCGTCTTCGTTAAGGCGCATGTAGAAGGCTTTGATATCTTTTGGATAGTTCTTCACCACCACTGGGGCTTTGAAATGTTCTTCTGCCAGATAACGCTCGTGCTCAGAGGATAAGTCGATACCCCAAGACACTGGGAACTCGAACTCACGGCCACATTTTTGCAGAATGTCTACTGCATCTGTGTAATCCACTTGAGCGAAATCACTGGATACGAAAGATTGCAGACGTTCAATCACGGTTTTATCTACGTGCTGGGCGAAGAATTCCAGATCGTCCATACGCTCGGCTAACACGGCGTTGAAGGCGTATTTCAGCATGCCTTCGGCAAGGCTGGCGATATCGCTTAAGGTGGCGAAAGCCACTTCTGGCTCAACCATCCAGAATTCCGCTAAGTGGCGGCTGGTGTTTGAGTTTTCAGCGCGGAACGTCGGGCCAAAGGTGTAGATTTTTGACAGGGCGCAGGCGTAGGTTTCGCCGTTCAGCTGGCCTGATACGGTTAAGAACGCCTCTTTACCGAAGAAGTCTTTGTCATAGTCCACTTTGCCATCGTCGGTGCGTGGCAGGTTTTCCATATCCAGTGTGGATACACGGAACATTTCACCCGCGCCTTCACAGTCTGATGCGGTGATCAGCGGTGTTGACACCCACACGAAACCATTTTCGTGGTAGAAACGGTGAATTGCTTGAGACAAACAGTTACGTACGCGGGCAACGGCACCAATGATGTTGGTACGTGGGCGTAAGTGCGCCAATTCGCGTAAATGCTCAATAGAGTGACGCTTAGCCGCCATTGGGTAAGTGTCTGGATCTTCAACCCAGCCAGTTACTTCAACGTGAGTAACTTGCAGCTCATAGGCTTGGCCAGCGCCAGGAGATTCAACAATCTCACCGGTTACGATCACAGAGCAGCCAGCTGTCAGCTTTAACACTTCGTTGTCGTAATTTTCTAAGCTATTTGGCACAACACCTTGAATAGGATTAAAGCAGGAGCCGTCATAGACAGCTAAAAAAGAGATGCCAGCTTTAGAGTCACGACGGGTTCTGACCCAGCCACGGACTGTGACTGTCGAACCAACTGCGTGCTCACCTTTAAATACAGAAGCGACCGATGCAATGCTCATTGTTGCTTAGTTCTCCAACGAAACGTTTTATATGAAAATTTTTGGAGGTTTATATTACCTTGCTGGTGGCTTTTCTCAAGCTGAAAAAGGTATCCTGAGGTTAATATTACTAATATTGAGTGATAGGGTGCCTTAAAACTTGGGAGGCGGTATGCGGAAAGTCAAAATATTTCAGATGATCCTCGCCACATTATCCATTCTGGGCTGGACCTTGGCGGTGTACGCGCTAATGGTGTTTGGCGAGGCTCGCCCTGAACGAGAGGTCGGATCCTACTTGAGTCGCGGTGAAACCTTCAGACACTATTGGGACCCAAGCGAAACCGAATTACTGCAATACATCATCTGGGGCTGCGGTGCGATAAGCCTGATAAGTCTGGCGTTTAATTACTATGTCGCCCACCACAGTAAGCTAGGTTATTGGTTTAATATTCCCTTGCTACTGCTAACCTCGCTGGCGGCGGGTCTATACGTGCATTTTGTGATTTGAATTATCCTAAAGGGGAATGCGGGTTTACAGCATCTCCTCGGGTAGACTCAAATGGCGGCAGAGGTGGTCGATAATCGCCGCCGTCGCGCCCCAGATAAAACGCTGCTGATAGGGAATAAAATGCACGCTGTAATAACGTCCTTGGCGTAAAAATTGTTTGCGGTGGCGATTTTGCGGCTCGATAAAAAAGCTTAAAGGTACGGTAAAACAGTCGGCGACTTCGCCGGGATCGAGCCTTAAGGCAAAATCCTGCTTAATCATGCCTACGACTGGAGTGATTTCAAAACCGGTAAAGGTGTTATGGGCGGGGAAGGTGCCTATCACTTCAACATTTTCCCGGCAAAGACCAATTTCTTCTTCCGCTTCCCTAAGTGCTGCCGTAATGGCGCTACTGTCACTGGGTTCAATCTTGCCGCCAGGAAAGCTAATTTGCCCAGGGTGCGCCCTAAGGTGCATCGGTCTTTGGGTTAAAATCAGATTGAGCTCGCCCTGGATTTCCTGCAAGGGAATGAGTACCGCGGCTTTACGCAACCCAAGGTGAGGGATAGCCGCCGGATCTTGCGTGGCTAAAGGATGCAGATTAAATCTGAGTCTAAATTCCGCTTGATCCATAGGCTTCCTATTCGTTTCCTGACGTTTATTGAGGGCTATCGAGTAAGGGTAAAATGCGGCTAACCTTATCGAAGCTTTCTTGATACTCGGCATCGACATTCGAGTCGGCAACTATGCCGCCGCCCGCCCAGCAATAGAGTTTACCTTGTTCAGCCACTAGCGTGCGTATGGTGATACTGGTGTCCATTTGCCCATCTTGGCTGATATACCCCATGGAACCACAATACAGACTGCGGCGTGAGGGTTCCAGTTCTTCAATAATTTCCATGGCGCGGATTTTAGGCGCCCCGGTAATCGAACCGCCGGGAAAAGCCGCCCGCAGCAAGTCACAGGCGTGATATTGTGGGTCGAGTTTAGCGGTAACGGTACTGACTAAATGGTGTACCGCCGGAAAGCTTTCGACAGCAAACAAATGTGGTACTTGTACCGAGCCGGGCGCCGCGACTTTACCTATGTCGTTACGCAGCAAATCCACAATCATCACGTTTTCGGCGCGATCCTTGGGCGAATGGGCGAGAGCTTGCGCCGCTTGCTTATCTAGCGCGGGGTCGGTATGGCGCGGCAGAGTGCCTTTAATCGGTTTGGTTTGAATGTCGTCACCGCGTAGCTGAATAAAACGCTCGGGAGAAATAGATAAAATCGCATTGTCATCCAGTCGCATAAAGGCGGAGAAGGGCGCCTGATTGGCACTTCGTAGTTTGCAGTAGGCGCGCCATTCATCGCCTTGATATTCTGCCTCAAAGCGCTGGGTCAAATTAATTTGATAGCAATCCCCGCTGTGCAGATACGCCTGTACTTGATTGAATTTTGAGGTGTACTGGGCTTTGGTGAGCTGCGCCGACCAAGGGCTGGTGAGACGAAATTCGGCCTGTTTTGTGGTGTTGGCGATTTTTGCTTCAATGATTTTCAATTGAATGTTGAGCGCGGCATCCCCTAAATAGTGCACCATAAACCAGCTTTGCTGCTGATAATCGAAAATCAATGCCCAGTCGTAAAAGCCAATATTCATCTCGCCGAGGTGAATATCCTGCGCCGCAGTGCTGGGGAGCTGTTCAATTCGGCGGCCTAAATCATAACTAAAGCTGCCCATGGCGCCGCCACTAAAAGGCAAATTGCAGGCAAAAGAGTGTGGATACCAATAGCGCAGCAGCTGTTTGACCAGCGAAAAAGGGTCATCCTGGGGGCTGAGGTGAGTCGGTTTGGCTAATTCAGGCAGATGAACTCGAATGTCAGTCAGCTGGCCTTGGGTGATGAGGGTGGCGATGGGACCTGCGCAAATCATATCGAATTTAGCGTCCTGATGGGGTGCATTGGCCGAGTCGAGCAATATAGCCCAAGGTTCTGCCGCAAAGTGTTCGAAGATTGCTGCTGTGCTGAAAGTCCAGTCAAGTTGGCGTACTGCCAGCGGTAATGCCGCCCTATTTGCCATCAATTAACCCTATCTAAAAATGTGATGTAGCCCAAAAAGATGGGAAAGAGTATCATATTGGCCCAGAAAGAATTACACAAAAAACAAGTAAGGCCCTAAAGGCTGCTGGAGCGCACCTACTATGTCATCTCACCATGAAACGTCTGAAAATGTAGTGATTAAACAAGCCGACTTTATTGAAAGTGTGGCCGATGCCCTGCAATACATCTCCTATTACCACCCAAAAGATTTTGTTGATGCCATGAGCGAAGCTTATGAGCGTGAGCAAAGTGCGGCGGCGAAGGATGCGATTGCGCAAATTTTGATTAACTCGCGTATGTCTGCTGAAGGTAAACGCCCTCTGTGCCAAGACACGGGGATTGTGACCACCTTCGTTAAGATTGGTATGGGGGTTAAGTGGGACAAAACCGATATGACCGTGCAACAAATGGTCGATGAAGGTGTGCGTCGTGCTTATACCAACCCAGATAACCCACTGCGTGCATCGATTGTGGCTGATCCTGCGGGTAGCCGTAAAAACACCAAAGACAACACCCCATCCGTGGTGCATATCGATATGGTGCCAGGTAACCATGTGGAAGTTGCTATTGCAGCCAAAGGCGGCGGCAGTGAAAACAAAGCCAAGATGGTGATGTTAAACCCATCTGATGATATCGCCGCTTGGGTTGAAAAAACGCTGCCAACGATGGGCGCGGGCTGGTGTCCTCCAGGTATGCTCGGTATCGGTATTGGTGGCACCGCTGAAAAAGCGGCCGTGCTGGCGAAAGAAGCGCTGATGGAAAGCGTAGATATCCATGAGTTAATGGCGCGCGGCGCAGAAACCAGCGAAGAAAAACTGCGTTTAGACATTTTCGAACGTGCTAACAACCTCGGTATTGGTGCGCAGGGCCTAGGCGGTTTAACCACAGTATTAGATGTGAAAATCAAATCTGCGCCGACTCATGCAGCATCAAAACCTGTCGTTATGATCCCGAACTGCGCCGCAACGCGTCACGTTCACTTTCACTTAGATGGCACGGGTCCTGCTGATCTTGCGCCGCCGTCACTGAGCGACTGGCCAGAAATCACCCGCGAAGTGGGTAGCGATGTGCGCCGCGTTAACTTAGATACAGTCACACAAGCGGATATCGAGCAGTGGAAGAGCGGTGAAACCATCCTGTTAAGCGGTAAAATGCTGACTGGCCGTGATGCTGCCCATAAACGTATCCAAAGCCTGATTGAAAGCGGCGAAGGTTTACCAGATGGCGTAGATTTTACTGGCAAGTTTATCTACTACGTGGGCCCAGTTGACCCAGTCGGTAACGAAGTCGTGGGTCCAGCAGGCCCAACCACCGCGACCCGTATGGACAAGTTCACTGACTTGATGCTGGATAAAACTGGCCTGATGGGCATGATTGGTAAGGCTGAACGTGGTCCAGCGACTGTAGAGTCTATCAAGAAGCACAAAGCTGTGTATCTGATGGCAGTGGGCGGCGCGGCTTACTTAGTGTCTAAAGCCATTAAGAAATCACGCGTAGTAGCTTTTGCCGACTTAGGTATGGAAGCGATTTACGAGTTTGACGTTGAAGATATGCCAGTGACTGTGGCGGTTGACTCAAACGGCGTAAACGCCCATGAAACTGGCCCTGCGATTTGGAAAGTAAATATCGCTAACGCCAAAGCCTAAGCAAATGGCCTAAGCGAATGTCCTTCTTGCAAAAATGTCGCTTTTTTAAGCGGGGTTTGAGCGGGAAAGGGCGGCGAGTGGTACTTAATGACACCATTCGATGCTGACTGACAATTTGTCACAAAAAAATACGCTCAAGTACGCCTTTTGGCTTGCTTGAGCGTTTTTGTTTCGTTAGTGTGGCAAACTTATCTTCACAAAGACGATTGATGATCGTTTTGACCGTTTATTCGGTACAACTACCGAATGTGTTTAACAAAAGATGGATATAACAATGAAAATAGCTCCTCTCCTATTGGCGCTTGGCGCGGCAGGTTTGGCCTGCTCTGCCCACGCGGCCGATCCTAAGCCTTTTACTGTGCAACAGCTGGTTAAACTCAACAAATTGCATTCGGCCGCGGTGTCCCATGATGGCACAAAATTGGTCTACGGCCTGAAAACCGTTAATGACAAGGGAGAGGCGAGCTCGGATTTATATATTCTCGATCTGACGCAAGCGGATGCTAAACCGATGCAGATCACCTCGGCTGCGGGTACTGAGCACGATGTCAGCTTCGCAAACGATGACAAATCGATTTATTTCCTTGCCAGCCGCAGCGGTTCAAGCCAACTGTTCCAACTGCCATTAACTGGCGGCGAAGCGCAGCAAGTTTCTGATCTGCCATTGGATATCGATGGTTACAAACTCTCTAACGATGGCAAGCAAATCGTGCTCAGCATGCGCGTCTTCCCAGAGTGTAAAGACTTAGCTTGTTCGAAAGACAAATTTAAGGCCGAAGAAGAGCGTAAATCGACGGGCCGTGAATACAAGCAGTTGATGGTGCGTCACTGGGATACCTGGGAAGACCATGCCCGTAACCATTTATTCGTGGGTGCCCTTAACGGCGAGAAGCTGACCAAAGTGGTGGACATCACCCAAGGTTTAGACACAGAAACCCCACCTAAGCCATTCTCAGGCATGGAAGAAGTGACTTTCACGCCAGACGGTAAATATGTGGTGTACAGCGCGAAAGCGCCAAGTAAAGATCAAGCTTGGACCACAAACTACGATCTGTGGCAGGTGAGTGTGAACGGTGGCAAGGCCACTAACTTAACTGCCGATAACATCGCTTGGGACGCCCAGCCAACATTCTCAAGCGATGGCCGTTATATGGCGTACCTCGCGATGACTAAACCCGGCTTCGAAGCTGACCGTTACCGCATTATGCTGCGTGATACCAGCACTGGACAGTCGAAGGAAGTGGCACCGCTGTGGGACAGAAGCCCAAGCTCGCTGATGTTTGCACCGGACAACCGTACTCTGTATGTGACGGCGCAGGACATTGGTCAAGTGTCTATTTTCAAAGTGAATACTCAGTTTGGTGATGTGCAGTCTGTCTACAGCGACGGCAGCAATAGCCTGATTGCGATCGCCGACGATCAACTGATCTTCGACAGCAAAACCTTAGTTGAGCCGGGCGATCTGTACCGCATCAACACCGACGGCCAAGGCCTGAAGCGTCTGACTGAAGTCAACAAAGACAAGCTGGCCGAAATTAAATTCGGTGAATTCCAACAATTTAGCTTTAAGGGTTGGAATAACGAAGATGTTTACGGTTACTGGATCAAACCAGCTAACTACCAAGAAGGCAAAAAGTATCCGATTGCATACTTAGTCCACGGTGGTCCACAAGGTTCATTTGGTAATGCCTTCAGTGGTCGTTGGAACGCCCAGTTATGGGCAGGCGCGGGTTATGGCGTTGTGATGGTGGACTTCCACGGTTCAACCGGTTACGGCCAAGCCTTTACCGATTCTATCAGCCAAGATTGGGGTGGTAAGCCATTAGAAGACTTACAAAAAGGTCTGGCAGCGGTGAGCCAACAACAAAAATGGCTCGATCCACAAAATGCCTGTGCCTTGGGTGGCTCTTACGGCGGCTACATGATGAACTGGATCCAAGGTAACTGGAACGATGGCTTTAAGTGCCTCGTTAACCACGCTGGTCTGTTCGATATGCGCTCTATGTACTATGTGACCGAAGAAGTATGGTTCCCAGAGCATGAGTTTGGCGGCACTTACTCAGATAACAAAGCCTTATATGAGAAGTTCAACCCAGTAAATTATGTGGAAAACTGGAAGACGCCAATGCTGGTTATCCATGGCGAGAAGGACTTCCGTGTGCCTTATGGCCAAGGTTTAGCCTCATTCAGCTATATGCAACGTAAGGGGATTCCATCAGAGCTGTTAATTTTCCCTGATGAAAACCATTGGATCTTAAAGCCAGAAAACCTAGAACAATGGTACGCGAACGTGTTCCGTTGGATGGACAGCTGGACGAAAAAGTAATCGAGGATGATGGACTTAAATCCACTGGGTATTAAGTCCCGTTAACTTGTTGCCAAAGCCAGAACCCTGTTCTGGCTTTTTAATACTAGGATTGTTAATCGTAGTCAGTTAAACACTGGACTTATCAAGGAATGAAGATGCAGATCAGAGCGGCGACTACAACAGATATTGAGGCAATAAGCGCATTAATCACGCAGCTTACACAAGTTTATATCGCTCCTACGTGCACAGATGATGGCGCTGAAACCTTAGTCAACGCCATGTCGGTTGAGTCGGTGGCGCATTATTTTGCCTTAGGTTATCAATATCATGTTGCAGTGAATGAGGTTGGTGAACTCGTCGGTGTGGTGGGGATGAAGGATAACAGTCATCTTTATCATCTATTTGTGGCGGATATCGCCAAGGGGCAAGGCCTGTCGCGTCAGCTGTGGGAGCTTGCTAAAGCTGAGTGTTTAGCGAAGGGGAATCCCGGCACGTTTACCGTTAACTCGGCGGTGAATGCGCTGCCAGTCTATCAGCGCTTTGGCTTTATTGCGCAAAGTGATATTCGCGAGCGCGGTGGGATCCGCGATATTCCAATGCAACTCGTGCTTTGATCTATAACGATCTTTAACCATAAGACCAAAACATAAAATCAGAAGAAGAGAACCTATGGCGAATGTGAGTTTTTACCCAATCGGGACAGTTGGTGAAAAATGGGGCGATGCCGAAAAGGCGGCATGGTTTGCTAGCACGCAAATTAAGCGTTCTTACCAAGAGGATGTTGTCACGCCACTAAAAGCGATGGAGTCACAACTGGCCGAATTAGGGCTGAGCGTGGAGCAATATGGCGCCTTATCAATTGATCCTGCGCGTTATCCCTTGTTTGCGGTCAAATCAGCAAGCTTCGATCCGAACAAGAAAACCGTATTAGTCACAGGTGGCGTACACGGCTATGAAACCAGCGGCGTGCATGGCGCCTTGGCCTTTTTGGCTAACAACGCGGCTCATTATGCGAAGCGGGTAAACCTAGTGGTGGCAGTATGTGTAAGCCCTTGGGGATATGAGACCATTAATCGCTGGAACCCGAAAGCTATCGATCCAAACCGCTCGTTTTATGCCAATAGTCCCGCTGAAGAGTCGGCAGCACTGATGGCACTGGTGGCAAGCATCCCACAAGGTTTTGATGTGCATGTAGATTTACATGAAACCACCGACTCGGATGAAGACGAATTTCGTCCAGCCTTGGCCGCGCGTGACGGCAAAGACTTTATCCCCGGCACCATTCCAGATGGTTTTTATGCCGTAGGCGATACCGAAAATCCGCAGGATGCCTTCCAAAAGGCGATTATCGATGGGGTGAGCAAAGTCACTCACATCGCGCCCGCCGATGACAAGGGCGAGATTATAGGCTCAACTGTGGTGCAACACGGAGTGATCAATTACCCGTTGAAAGCGCTAGGTTTATGCAGCAGTGTGACGGGCTGTATTTATAACACCACCACCGAAGTGTATCCCGACAGCCCATCGGCCACGCCCGCAGAGTGCAACTTAGCCCAAGTCGCAGCAATCACCAGTGCCATCGACTATGTATTAGCGTTGAGCTAATTGAGTTTGTTTGAAACTAAGTCTGAACAGTTGTAATGCCTTTTAAGACGTTTTCAATTGATTTTACTTAAGTTTAATCAATAAAAAAGCCCTCAAACGAGGGCTTTTTTATTGTCACTCCAAACCGCTGTCTCACTGTGATAATGCTTACTTTAGCGGATGCACTTTCATCGTGGATGTGCCGCCATATCCATTTTCTAAAACAGGCACATTCTTTTATTCGAGTGTGGTTTAGCCGATAAGGTGTACGTTGAGCGGGCTATGTACATAACTTTGCATTGACCGTGCTTAGCAGATAATACAAGGTGAGGATTGTAAAAATCATTCATCAACAGTAAGTTAGTGATTTTTGATGGAGAGAATTAAGCGATAAATGGGCGTTAGTGGCTATAGCCAAACAGCGGTTCACATAAAGGAGTTATGATGAGAAAGTTTAAATTAGCGGCATTTTTGAGTTTGATTATGATGCTAGGAGGTTGCGCTTCCTATACTACGCCTGGCGGCAGTGTGGCTATTGGTAGTTTGGCGGAGTCGGATATTAATGCGCTGATGTCAGTACAAGCGGTGGCAACATTTCCCGCGCATATTGCTGTGGCACGTATTCAAGCGCCGGGATATGCATCCTATCGTTTAAGCAGTTTTGGCACAGGCCGTTACAGTGTCGTTACTACCCGTGAAGTTGAAACCGAAGCCGATTTTGTTCAGCTAGCCAAAATGCCGCAGGTGGCAGGGATTGCACCGTTAAACCGTATTTTATTGCCGGAGCAGTTAGACTCCATCAAATCACTGCGGGAGGCCGCAGCAAGGCTCAAGGCAGATATCTTACTGATTTATACTTTCGATACCTCTTTCCATGCAGGTGAGCAGCAATTTGCGCCATTAAATGTGATTTCTCTAGGGCTGTTAAAAAATAAAGAAGTCAGTGTGACGACAACCGTATCGGCGGCTCTGTTTGATGTTCGCACCGAATATTTGTATGGATTAGCGGAGTCGACGGCAAAGGAGAGTCGACATGCGTCGGTATGGAGTACTTCAGATGCGGTCGATGATTTGCGCAGGGTGACTGAAAAGCAGGCGTTTTCGCAGCTCATTCCTGAAATTGAAAAAACATGGTCGGGGGTGATTGCCCAATATGTGAATTCGTCAATGAAGGCGACGAACTAAACGTTGTACTCGTTTACCGATAAACAAATGCCGCACTTAATCGTTTTGATTTAAACGGTTAAGCGCGGCATGACAGTGTTAAACACTTTAAGTGGATTACAAGCTTGAGTGGATTAACACTCTACAATGTTTACTGCGAGGCCGCCTTTGGCGGTTTCTTTGTATTTGCTGCGCATATCTTTACCAGTATCCATCATGGTTTTAATCACTTTATCCAGTGATACCTTGTGGTTACCGTCGCCGCGCAGCGCCATGCGTGATGCGTTAATCGCCTTGATTGCACCCATCGCATTACGTTCAATACAAGGGACTTGTACTAGTCCGCCAACCGGATCGCAGGTCAAGCCTAAGTTATGTTCCATACCGATTTCGGCCGCGTTTTCAACATGTTCGACTGTGCCGCCCATGATCTCGGTCAATGCGCCAGCCGCCATTGAGCAGGCCACGCCGACTTCGCCCTGACAGCCAACTTCTGCGCCCGAAATCGAAGCGTTTTTCTTGTACAAGATACCAATCGCAGCAGCGGTTAGCAGGTAACGGGCGCAAACGTCGATATCGACTTCTTGCACGAAGGTATCGTAGTAACAAAGCACGGCAGGAATGATGCCTGCGGCGCCGTTTGTTGGTGCGGTGACGACGCGATCGCCGGCTGCGTTTTGCTCGTTGACCGAGAGGGCGAATAAATCGACCCAATCCATTGCGGTTAACGGATCCACATTGTTACGGCCTTCGGCTTTGAGGCGACGATAGAGTGCTGGTGCGCGGCGACGCAGTTTTAAGCCGCCAGGCAGAATACCTTCCTTCTGATAACCTCGTTCGATACAGGTTTTCATGGTTTGCCAGATATTCCACAGCTTGGCTTTGACTTCTTCTTCGCTGGCGAGGCTAAGCTCGTTGGCCATCATCAGGGAAGAAATGCTCAGGCCATGCTCAGTACATAAATCCAGTAATTGGGCGCTGCTATTAAAATCGTAAGGCGCTGATTCAATTTGTGATGCTGGTGAGGCATTGCGCTGATGGATTTCATCTTCGTCTAAGATAAATCCACCACCGACAGAGTAGTAAGTGCGCTCAAAAATACATTCGCCTTTGCTGTAGGCATACAGCGTCATGGCGTTGGCATGGGCGGGAAGGGTTTTACGTCTGTGGTAGGTAATGCCGTCTTCACGGGTAAACTTGACTACTTTGCCGCAGCTGAGGGTGAGGGTCTCATTTTTAGACACTTGCTCAAGAATACCATCGATGCTGTCGGTGTCGACGGTTTCAGGATCTTCACCCATTAAGCCTAAAATAACGGCTTTACCCGTGCCGTGGCCCTTGCCTGTTTGACCGAGGGAACCAAAGAGTTCGGCACGTAATTCATCCACTTGGGCAATCTGGCCCGCATCAGCAAGGTGCTGCATAAAAATTTTGCCCGCTTTCATTGGGCCAACAGTGTGTGAACTCGAAGGGCCAATGCCGATCTTGAACATATCGAATACGCTAATCATGATTGAAGTCCTGTTGTGTCTCGATTTTTATTTTAGTCTGTGCGTGGAAGATCTTTGCAGTTACCGCGCCAATACGCTGGTTTTTATGTCGTAAACTCTGGCAAACTGCACCCATCAACCACACAAAATGTGCTTGTGTGATACGTTTAAGGTCAGTATCCCACAGTTTAGTATCAAGATTCACATTAGTTTTTTTGATTAGAAAGACTTCGGATAAGCTGAGCTTAATTAGCTTGTGGTGAATGTCGAATTAATCGGCAAGATAATCGCTTTGTAGCAAAGTGCGACGGCGAATGGCTCGCTTTTCGGGGATTTTTGTGAACCCAGTGGCCAGTATCGCTATGGTTATTTTTTGAGTATGAATAAGAATTTTTAGGGAGAAATATGAGTTATCTAATGTTGGATCTGCTGTCTTTAGATGTTAGCGAAGCAGAAGCCGAGATGCTGCGCCATCCGCAAGTGGGTGGTTTGATCCTGTTTTCCCGCAATTTTTCCAGCCGTGAGCAGTTAATTAGCTTAGTGCAGCAGATCCGCCAAATTCGTCCCGAGATTTTGATTGCCGTCGACCATGAGGGCGGGCGAGTACAGCGTTTCCGTGAAGGATTTACCTTGATTCCCGCCATGGGGGATATTTTGCCAGCGGCTAAGGGCGATTTGGTTCTCGCTAAACGTTGGGCCTGTGAATTAGGCTTTTTAATGGCCATCGAATTACTTGCCTGTGACATCGACTTAAGCTTTGCGCCTGTGCTCGATCTTAACGGTATCAGCCAAGTCATTGGCAAACGTAGTTTTAGCGCAAAGCCCGATGAAGTGATGGCGTTAGCCCAGAGTTTTATTGAGGGCATGGCCGAGGCGGGCATGGGCGCTGTGGGTAAACATTTCCCCGGTCATGGCAGTGTTGCAGCGGACTCCCATATCGCGCAACCTATCGATGAACGTGAAGCTGAAGCGATTTTTAATCAAGATATTTTGCCGTTTAAAGAGTTGATTGCTAAAGGTAAATTATCGGGCATTATGCCCGCCCATGTCATTTACCCTAAAGTTGACCCCAATCCAGCGGGCTTTTCAAGCTACTGGTTAAAGCAGATCCTACGCCAAGAGCTGGGCTTTAACGGGGTGATTTTCTCCGACGATCTTGGCATGAAGGGCGCTACCTTTGCGGGGGATTATTTGGGCCGCGCCCAAGCTGCGTTGGATGCGGGCTGCGATATGATTTTGGTTTGTAACGATAATCCGGGTGTGATGTCATTGCTAAATGGCTTTGTGTGGCCCGCCGCGGCGCCACAACATCCGGCAAGTTTACTCAAACCCAATGCGGCGCAAACGGCTATCGCATTAGAAAACGCTAGCCGTTGGGAAAATGCTAAGCAGCTGGCTGAGCAAATCCAGCTCGCACAACAGGCAAAAGTTTGATGTGGCGCAAAGTTCTACAATGAATATTTGCTAGGGTTAGTGGCATGCGCCGTGTTTGGCAGATTGTTAAAAGGTCTCAATATGATTTTTTATCTTCATGGATTCGATGCAACTAGCCCTGGTAATCACGAAAAAATGCGTCAGTTGCAGTTTATTGACCCAGATGTACGGCTTATCAGCTACAGCACTCTGCATCCCAAACATGATATGCAGCATTTATTGAAAGAAGTCGCCAAGCAAATGCAGTATAGCGATGATCCCGCGCCATTAATGGTTGGGGTCGGTTTGGGGGCGTATTGGGCTGAACGAATTGGCTTTTTAAACGGGTTAAAGTCGGTGTTAATCAATCCCAATCTTCATCCTGAAGAGACGATGCAGGGGAAAATTGACCGCCCGGAAGAGTATGCCGATATTGCCAATAAGTGTGTCGCTGAATTCAGGTTGAAGAATACCCATAAAGCCATGTGTATTTTGTCGCGTGTGGATGAAGTGCTCGACAGTGAGGCTAGCGCCGCGGCACTCAAGCCTTATTACCCCATCGAATGGGATGAGACGCAGCCCCATAAATTTCCGCAGTTAGCTGCACATCTTCCTAAGATAAAAGCCTTTAAACTGGGTTAACGTTTAATTTGTTTGTCTTGTGATTGTGTCCTGTGATTGTGTCTTGTGATTAAAAAGGCTTATCGTCGCTCATTTAGGCGATAAGCACTTTCATATCAACTCCGTATTTTCCCCTTTGGATCTGTTAAGCATCAATCTATTAGATTTGTCGGCCTTGGGAATACAAGGCGATAATTTATGCCATTATTTGGAATGTGTGACGGTATATATTATTGGTTTAGCTGGTTATTTCAGCAAAAAGCATTAAATAAACTCTGTTTGTATGGCTTTATCTATCATTTTGTTGAAATTAATAATGAATTGTGTAAAGTAGCCCCTCTTAACAGTTTGTTACAAAATGCTACAAACTTTTATGCCAATTAGTCCATTTATGGACAACCTTTTGCGTATGTCGCCCGACACAGCTAACAGCGGTCTCGTTAGCTGTTTTTTTATGCCTACTTTGTTTTGTTTCACTTAAAAATCCATCATTTACTCATGCTTAAGCCCAACCAAGTTGAAAACTCGGCTATGCTTAATCTCGCATAACAATAACAAACTCACCTTGTTCAGGAGACGAAAATGAAACGGGTGCTGATCCGATTGATGGGAAAAGTGCAGGGCGTAGGTTGCAGACATGCGACCCTTACCAAAGCTCGTACGCTTGGCGTCACAGGCTATGTGACCAACTGCGCCGATGGCAGCGTTGAAGTTCTTGCCCAGGGCAGTAATCCGGCAGTGGATAGTCTTATCGCCTGGTGCGAGGTGGGCGTGCCTTGTACCGACGGGTTGACGGTAACAGTGGAAGAAGACCAAGGGGATGATATTTACTTGGATTTTTCGATAGTGCGCTGATGCTCTTTGCTTTGGTGAACATGAGTTCTTATTCACTCCATTGAGATAATAAAAAAGCGGTATGCATGCCATAACCGCTTTTTTACTCGCTCTAAGCCCATTGGTTTTAGGCGTTAGGTTGCGCCATCTTACGGATTTGGATCACCATGCCCATTTCGGGATGATCGAGATAATGGATCTCATCACTTTTCACTCGGCGATTTTGCTCCAACGGAATAGACATTAAATAAGGTGTCATCACTTTTGCAGGGGGGGCAGCAATATTTGTTGAGTTCATGCTCGCCTCATCGGCTGCTACAGGCATTAATTTGCGACCTTCTTTACGCAAATTGAGCGCGGTTTCGATGTACAGATAATGGCTAAGATAAATATTGAGTGTGCCATCGAGCTGCCACACAGGAGAGGGCAGTAATGGCGCAGATGTTTCTGTCATCATGCCTGTCGTGCCGTTATCGCCTTGCATTGAGCTTGCCATGGCTTGCTGCACAATTTGACGACCATCGAAGTGATAACTGGCGGAATAATCTTTACCCGCAAACAGGCGAATGGGCACTGAGCCACTCTTGCCCGTCATAGGTTGTTGCCATGTCATATGCAGTAAGCTGCGGTTACCACGCTCTCTCGATAGGCTACTGATGATGCTCGCAAATTGGCCTTGGCTGCTGGCGAGTAATACTGGACCACTGCCTTGAGACGCATAGGCTTGGCTACCACTGCCGATTTCCGATGGAATGACACTCGGATAGCGATAGTTGGTCACCACATTCGAGCTTGCAGTACTTGGGCCTGAAATGGCCAAGGCGCCGCCGTTACTCATCTCGGGAGTGGTATTCGTATCAGTGCTCGTGCTTTCGGCGCAATGGCTATTGGCATCGGCATCATACACTAAGGTGCAGGGCGCGGATTCATTGCTCATGGAGACCACAGCCTGACCCACAACCGGTGAAATCAGATCGATAGCGCGGTTGGTTTTGGTCTCAATTGGCGCCATCGGCCATTGCTCAGTCGATTGGCTTTGGCGTTCAAAAATATAGACTTCAACCTCGAACCAAGCTTCAGCACGGGCAAGTGAACTGTGTGAAAGTGCAATAAGTGTAGCGATAGAGACCGCGAGTTGACGTAACACTATTTATCTCCAAGACGATGTTGCGATAGTTGTTCGAGCAAGAGTTTGACCAAAGCGAGCCTATCTTTTGCCGTTTCGGCATTGAGGATGAACTTTAACTTATTCGGCCCATCCATTCGATAGATTTGTGGCTGACTTTGCAGTAATCCAATGATAAAGCCGGGATCAATCACATGATCATCACTAAATTCGATGCTGCCGCCCTTGGCATGTACCTCAATTTTAGTCGCCCCCAGCCGAGTTGCCTGATGTTTATACAGGGTCATTTCCATCAGGTTTTTGGTGGCATCGGGCAGCAGACCGAAGCGGTCGATAAGCTCAACCTTAAGTTCATCTAAGGCTTCTTCACTGTCACAACTGGCGATGCGCTTATAGAGTGACAGACGAATATTCACATCACCGACATAGTCTTCCGGCAATAGCGCAGGAATTCTTAGTTCCATCTCGCATTGCTGATTGAGCATTTGCGCCAGCGATGGTTCTTTACCCTGTTTGAGCGCCTTGACCGCCGACTCCAGCATTTCCATGTAGAGGCTAAAGCCGATTTTTGAAATATGGCCGCTCTGCTCATCGCCCAATAGCTCACCCGCGCCGCGGATCTCTAAGTCTTGGGTAGCGAGCATAAAGCCTGCGCCTAAATCTTCGAGGGCATCGATGGCTTCGAGACGTTTGCGGGCATCGCTGGTCATGCGTTTAGGATGTGGCGTCATCAAATACGCATAGGCTTGATGGTGAGAGCGGCCGACGCGACCACGCAGCTGATGTAACTGAGCTAAACCGAAGGTGTCGGCGCGTTCGATAATAATTGTATTCGCACTGGGGACGTCGATACCGGTTTCGATAATAGTGGTACAGACTAACACGTTGAATCTTTGATGATAAAAGTCCGACATCACCCGCTCAAGATCCCGCTCACGCATTTGGCCATGGGCCACAACCACCCGCGCTTCGGGTAGCAGGGTACTAATATCTTGAGCGCATTTCTCAATGGTTTCGACATTGTTGTGCAAATAATACACTTGGCCACCACGAAGGATTTCACGCAGTATGGCCTCACGCACGGTGGCGGGATCGGATTCGCGTACAAAGGTCTTCACCGCCAATCGCTTAGCGGGGGGCGTGGCAATAATCGATAAGTCGCGCATCCCCGACATCGCCATGTTTAAGGTGCGGGGGATGGGCGTGGCGGTGAGGGTCAAAATATCCACGTTGGCACGCAGCGCCTTGATTTTCTCTTTTTGCCTTACGCCGAATCGGTGTTCTTCATCGATGATAAGCAGGCCTAAGTTTTCAAACTTAGCTTCAGATTGCAGCAGTTTATGGGTGCCAATGACGATATCGACTTTGCCTTCTTCAAGCTGTTTCAGCACTTGAGTTTGCTCTTTGGCGGTTCTAAAGCGTGACATTACCTCAATCACCACCGGCCAGTCGGCAAATCTGTCCTTAAAATTTTCGTAGTGCTGCTGGGCGAGTAGCGTGGTGGGCACTAGTACCACCACCTGTTTACCCGCATTGACTGCCACAAAGGCGGCGCGCATCGCGACTTCGGTCTTACCAAAGCCCACATCACCGCAGACGAGGCGGTCCATGGCGACGGGGGATTGCATATCGGCAAGCACGGCATGAATGGCGCTTTCTTGGTCGACGGTTTCTTCGAAGGGGAAACCCTGGGCGAATTGCGCATACTCTTCGTCGTTGATGTCGCAGCTTTCACCGGGGCGTGCTTGGCGACGGGCGTAGACATCGAGCAGCTCGGCGGCCACATCGCGGATTTTTTCGATCGCTTTGTTTTTTGCCTTGGCCCAAGTGTCGTTACCGAGTTTATTGAGGTGAGCCTCGCCATCGGCGCCGACACTGTAGCGGCTGATCATGTGCAGGTTAGACACTGGCACATAGAGTTTATCGCCGCCCGAGTATTCCAGCTGTAGGTATTCGGCCACTAATCCGCCAGTATCTAAGGTGACTAAGCCTTGATACAGCGCCACACCGTGCTCTAAGTGCACAATTGGCTGGCCGACTTTGAGCTCGGCTAAGTTTTTGATCAGAGTATCGTTGCTGATCTGGCGTTGTTTTTCACGGCGGCGCTGCTGGGAGATGCGATGACCAAAGAGCTCGGTTTCGCAGATGATGCTGACGGCGGTTTGCTTTCCTAGCCCGAGTAAACAACCACGGGAGAGGGGAGATACGATTAAGCCAAGGCTGGCATCACTTTGAATAAACTCATCAAAATGACCGAATAACGCTGGTTTTAACTGGATTTTACTTAAGAGTTCGAGCAAGGCTTCGCGGCGGCCTTCCGATTCGGCACTAAATAGCATCCGCGGTGCATGTTCGGCGTACTCTTGCAGCGCAATCAGTGGCTGCTTTAACTTGTGATTAGCGCTTACCTCGGGCAACACACTGGCATCAATCTGCACTGCGCCAGCGGCGGCATCGGGTTGCGGCGCAATAAACTGATAGCGAGGCAGCGGCTTAAAGGCAGCAAATAATTCTTCAATCAGTAAATACAGCTCTTTAGGTGCCAACAGCGGCCGCAGTGGATCGACCCGTCTGTCTTCATAGCGGGTTTCCACCTCTTGCAAATGGGCACGGGCAGACTTTTCGATATCGCCTAAGGTGACTAACTGTGTGTCCTTCGGCAGGTAATCGAACAGTGTCGCGACCTCATCGAAAAACAGTGGCAGATAGTTCTCAATGCCGGCGGGCATCAAATTGCGGCTCACCAGTTGATACACTGACTCAGGCTCTTTGACTACAACCTCAAAGCGGCGGCGATAGCGCTGCCTAAAACCTTCGATGGCGCTGCTGTCGGTGGGGAATTCCTTGGCGGGTAACAGACGCACCGCATCCACTGGAGTGGACGAGCGCTGGGTTTCAGGGTCGAAATGGCGAATGGTCTCGACTTCATCATCGAACAGTTCGATACGCAGCGGCATATTCACACCGGTGGGGAAGATATCGAGAATCGAGCCACGAATGGCAAACTCGCCATGTTCATACACCTGTTCAACCAAGTGATAACCCGTGTCGGTTAACTGCTGGCGCACATCATGGAGCTGATATTTATCGCCCTTTTTCAGCACAAACACATTGGAGCTTAAATAGGATTTTGGCGGTAGGCGCATCATCAGCGTTGTCACCGGTACTATCACTACGCGGTGCTCGGCTTGGGTGATTTGCGACAGGGTTTCTAAACGCTGGGAAATCAAATCCTGATGGGGTGAAAAACTGTCGTAGGGCAGGGTTTCACGGTCAGGGAACAGTCGCACCTTAATGGCGCTTTTTGCCAACAAATAGTTGAGCTCTAACTCGATACTCAATGCCGTCGGCGTATCACTGGTGACGATCAGCGTCGTGCCCTTGTGTTGGCGAACTAGGCTGGCGAGGGTAACGGCTTGACCAACCCCGGCGAGACACGACAGGGTTTGCATTTGAGTTCCATTTTTGACAACGGGCGGTGTTAGGGCTGAAATTTGTGTCATTGGCGTGGGATAAACTGATTCATTCACAATAAGTTGCGTTCATTGTAGTGACTTGGGCGCTAGGGTGCCAGCAAAAACGCTAGCCTTTATTGACGCTCGTCACGGGCCTGTTTACGCAGTTTAAGTTGTTTTTGTTGCACATTGAGGCTCGCTTTGACCAGTTGCTCGACATCCGCATCCAGTATTTGACTAAACTCGAGGTCAACGAGATAGGGCAATGCGGCGTTGGGGCTCTGTACTTGCAGCCCATCGGATTGGCCTTCCTGCGAAACTAAACAGGCCGTGACCTTGGCAAAACATAAAATGGCGACCAATTCTTCGTGGATAAATAAGGTCACTTTATATTGGCGACCAAGGGGGAGGGCCTCACGGCTATTTAGGCGAATACCACTGCCACCAAACTGACAACCGCTAAACTTCTCGCCTTCTTGCACTTCTTTTTCGAGCACATGCTGCAGGACTAAATCGACCTTGCGAGATTGGAGCTTGAGAAAGTCCACCACCACCTTGGCTTCGTTGTCTAAATGCCGCAGTTGCAGCAGGCAACTGGCCTCGAGTGCTTTGACTTCGCTCAGGAGCTGGATCCCTAAGGATTGCATTGATCTTAAAGCCATTTCACTGGGTAGTGGCTGGTTTTCGTCCCAAAGGCTTAAGTAAGCGGTAAAGGGATGAGGCACACTAAAATACGGATTGGTGTCAGTGAACAAGGCTTGCCTCTTTATTTATAGGACCTAAACCCCTATTATCGTGCCCATCTTTATGATTTAGCAAGTTCAGCACACAGGACGCAGCCCTCTTTCAATGGATCTTCGATTTCCTCTCTACGTTGGTTACCGTTATTGGCGGGCCAGAAAAGCAAACGCCTTTGCTTCTTTTATTACCTTATTTGCCGTTTCGGGCATTTTTCTAGGGGTGGCGGCCTTAATCGTGGTCAGCTCGGTGATGAATGGCCTCGAAGGGCAATTAAAGCAGCGCATTTTAGGTGCCGTACCTCAATTGACTGTGGTAACTGAGACGCCCTTAAGCGATTGGACTATACCTGCGGACAAACTCAAAGCCTTACCGGGCGTGCAGGGCGTGACGCCTAGCGTGTCGACCCAAGCCATGGTGCAGTCGGCGGCGAATATCCGCGCCGTACAAGTATTTGGGGTGTTTCCTGAGCTTGCCGAAAAACTCTCAATGGTGGCGCAGCATACCTATTCGGGCGCATTTAACGAGTTAACTAGCGGCCAATATAAAGTCATCTTAGGCAGCGAGCTTGCGCGCCAATTAAAGGTGAGCCCAGGTGATACTGTGCGTCTGTTAAGCGGCGATGGCGTGGTATATTCGCCGCTCGGCCCAGTCCCTAGCCAACGCAAGTTTTTAGTGTCCGCCGTGTTTGAGATGGGCTCACAGGTGGATGCGGGCGTCGCATACATTCATTACCAAGATGCCAAGCGCTTAATGCGTCAACCGAGCGATGAAATCAATCAGTTACGGCTGTATCTGAGCGATCCTTTTATGGCCCCCGCACTGGCTAAGGATGTAAAGCAGGTTCTTACCCAGCAGGGTATAGAGGCGACAACCAGTGACTGGCGCGACACCTATGGTCATCTGTTTAGTGCCGTGAAAATGGAAAAAAACATGATGTCGCTGATGCTGAGCCTGATTGTCGCCGTGGCGGCGTTTAATATAGTGTCGGCGCTGGTGATGATGGTGGTGGATAAAACCACCGACGTGGCGGTACTCAAAACCCAAGGCTTACGTACCTCGGCGGTGATGGGCATTTTTGTGGTGCAAGGGTTATTGAATGCGGTATTAGGTTTAGTACTGGGGCTGGTGGTCGGTATTCTGCTCACCCTTAATTTGAATGGCATTATGGCGACCCTAGGGATTTCCATTTTAGGCACTGGGCAAGTGCTGCCAGTTAAATTGGAGCTGGGCCAATTGTCGATGATTATTGTTGGCACCTTAGTCGTGACCTTAGTGGCGACCCTTTACCCCGCATTGCGAGCGGCGCGGGTGCAACCTGCCACGGCGCTGCGTTACGAATAGCTGCGATGTAACAAATTACAACGTCGCTCCCATGATGAGAGACGTGTTTGGACATGGAGTTTATCCATGTCATTTAGAATCAATAGCGAGAATCTCAATGCAAGACGTGTTACTGCAAGTGCAGGCGGTGAGTAAGAGTTATCACGATGGCGATGTGACCACTCAGGTGTTGTCTGAGGTGGATTTACAGGTATTTAAGGGCGAGCAACTGGCGATTGTCGGTACCTCTGGCTCGGGCAAGAGTACGCTGCTGCATATTATGGGCACCTTAGATAAACCCTCCGCGGGCAAAGTCTTGTTAGCGGGTGAGGATTTATATCAGGTGAGCAGTGCCCGTCAGGCGCAGATCCGCAACCAAGATTTAGGTTTTATTTATCAGTTCCATCACCTTTTGCCCGAATTTAGCGCACTGGAAAACGTGGCTATGCCGGCGTTTATTCAAGGCAGAGACCGCGCTCAGGCTCAGGCTGATGCCAAAGTGTTGCTCGAGAGAGTAGGGCTTGGGCACAGAATGAGCCATATTCCCGCCGAGCTTTCGGGCGGTGAGCGTCAACGGGTGGCAATTGCTCGGGCGCTGATCAACAAACCCAAACTCGTGCTGGCCGATGAACCAACGGGAAACCTCGATGCCAAGAGTGGCGAGGCGGTCTATGAGCTGATCCGCGAATTAGCCAATCAACTCGGAACGGCGTTTGTGGTGGTGACCCACGATCCTAAATTGGCGGCGCGGATGGACAGACAACTCACCATGAAGAATGGTTATCTGCAAGCTGTCGCGGAACACGCCCAATGAAAGGACCATTAGCCCTCTCCATTGGTTGGCGTTTTTATCGTGCGCGCCAATCCAATAGTTTTATTAGCTTTATCTCCTTCGCATCGACCGCGGGGATTGCGCTCGGGGTTGCGGTGCTGATTGTGGTGCTCTCGGCCATGAATGGTTTCGAGCGCGAGTTAGAGCAGCGCTTGTTAGGCGTGATTTCCCAAGCCGATGTGGTTGGCGTGAATGAGCCGATTGCGGACTGGCGCGCCGTTGAGCAAACCGCTATGCAGATTGAA
>AACY020561182.1_pt1 | contig 99327 bp, 91 predicted proteins | sample 267378 | NCBI WGS metagenome assembly AACY02 (sample SAMN02954345, study PRJNA13694) | marine metagenome | biome: aquatic; feature: ocean; material: water; isolation source: isolated as part of a large dataset composed predominantly from surface... | reverse complement strand
GTACAACTTTTGACTTCTATATAGCAGGCGGGTTTTTGAGCAGCTTCCAGCAAGATATCGATACGGCTATTTTCATCTCCGTACTTCACTTCGCGACTTAAGCTGTCGTAACCTTTAAGTTCAGTGATAATACCTTTATTAAGTGCCTCCTCGACTAGGGCATTGGCATTGCCCGAATGAATACCAATAAGGCCACCTGTTGGTGTAGTCATTAACTCCCATGTGTTGGCATATTTGCGCTTAGGGTTGCTTGAGGTGGAAAACCACACAGTTTCACCGGGGAACAGGCAGTTACGCATTGAACCGGTATTGGGGCAATGCAGGGTGATTTCACTGCCGTCTTCGAGTTGAATATCGGCGAGAAAGCGTTTGTAGCGCTTAAGTAGCTTTCCCGATTTCAGTGCTGGAGTAAAGTGCATGTGATCCCTGTAGCTAGTTGATTCTGGCTCCAAAGACTAACAAATTTCGCAAATGTTTACAGATTTTACCTCGGTAACTTAGGCCGATGGCTTTCAGTCCTTGCCTGCTAGCAGTAAACTGCCGCCAACCCCGTTGTATTGTGTGTACCCCAAAAGCCTGAGGATGCAGGACGTCTCACCTCAACTTGCATGGGTATAAGAGCAAGAACAAATTAAAATAAGGACCCCTCATGAGTGAACGTAAAGTGACTGAAGTGATGAGAGTTGAGTTAACCAAAGATACCCCAGCAGCCCATTGGGGCAAAGCCGATGTGACCTTCAATGGCGAAGGCGCATTAGTCCACTTAGGTGGCGGCGATGAGTTACGCCAAATTCAAATGGCGGCGCGTAAATTACGTAATCAAGGGATTAATACCGTCGCATTGGTGGGTTCTCTTTGGGATCTAAATAGCCAATGGGTCTTCGCCCAAGGTTTTGCCACAGCCAAACCCGGTTACAAGATCCAATGGTGCGGCGATGAAGTTGTGCAAGCCGAGTTACAATGTCGCTTAGAAGTCGCGACATTTGCCCGTCAACTGATCAACGATACTCCTGAAAATCTGTCGCCAGTGAAATTGGCGCAGCAAGCGGCCAAATGGTTAGCCGAACTCGGTGGTGCCAAGGTCAGTTACCGTATTATTGAAGGTGAAGCATTATTAGCAGAGCAATGGATTGGTATTCATGCTGTAGGTCGCGGCAGTGAGCGTCCACCTGCGATGTTAGAGCTAGACTTTAACCCGCTGTCAGCCGATGCTCCAGTATCTGTTGCCTTGGTCGGTAAAGGGATTACCTTCGACTCAGGCGGTTACAGCATTAAAGCTTCTGAAGGCATGCTGGGCATGAAGTGTGATATGGGCGGCGCCGCCACTGTTACTGCCGCTTTAGGTTTGGCGATTAAATCGGGCCTGAATAAACGCGTTAAGTTATTCCTCTGCTGCGCTGAAAACCTGATCAGCGGCCGTGCCTATAAGCTGGGTGATATCCTCACCTACAAAAATGGCGTCACAGTTGAAGTGGTTAACACCGATGCCGAAGGGCGTTTAGTGCTGGCCGATGGTCTGCAAGCGGCTTCTGCGACGGGTGCTCCTTTTATTATCGATGCAGCAACCTTAACTGGCGCAGCTGTGATGGCGGTGGGCTCTAACTACAACGCGATTTTTTCGCCACAGACAGAAGTGTTACAACTGGCGCAACAAAAAGCCTCGACAGTAGCTGAGCGTGTATGGCCATTGCCACTGGATCCTTGGCATAAAGATATGTGTCCATCGGCCTATGCTGACACGGCAAACAGCCGCCCAGTGAAAGGTGGTGGTGCGGGCGGTGCCTCGAATGCGGCCGGCTTCCTGTGGCGTTTTGTTTCGCCAGAAGCCAAGTGGTTACACGTGGATTTAGCGGCCGCCTTCGAAGATTCTGCTTCTGCACTATGGGGCGCTGGCGCGACCACCCACGGCGTGCTGACCATCAGCGAGCTGATTAAAGGCTAAGTTTGCTTTCGCGACTGAGTTTGCTTTTGCGGCTAAGCTTGCAAGTAAAGCTTCTTATTGTATTAAAACCGCCTTCGGGCGGTTTTTTATTGCATAAAATTAAAGCGTGGGCAGTATGAGTCTTTATATGTTTATTTTATGATTCAGCGTATTAGCGGTTGGCTATGGTTATGGCCACAGCTAGGGCTATTTATCGGGATGACTATGCTAAGGATACGTAAAGCAACGCAATTAGATGCTAAGGCTTGCTGGGATATTCGCAATGCGGCGATTAATAAAGGCTGCGCCGGATTTTATGCTCAAGATGACTTGCAGATTTGGATGCAGGGCGAATTGACCGAATCTTTTCGTCGTATGGTGGGCGCGCATTTTTATGTGGCTGAAATCCTTGATGATGAGACTCAAGAAGGCACTTTGGTTGGTACCATTATGCTGGATGAACCCTATGCTCAGGTCGAGGCGCTGTTCGTTGCTCCCGAGGCGATGGGCTTAGGTGTCGGCAAGTCGTTACTGCAATTTATTGAAACAAAAGCCTTTAACTTAGGCATCGCCCAATTGCGATTAGAATCTACCCTCAATGCCGTGGGGTTTTATCGCCACTACGGTTTCGGCGGTGAAGGTTTTGAGGAAGAATCTATCTATTGCTCACCCCGCGGTATCGCCTTGGAATGTATGGTGATGTATAAAAATCTGGCTTGCTAGGGCGCAGCAAAAACGTTGCTAGAATCTAGGGCGTTGCTTCGCAACTGCGAGAGCGCTTCGCTGCTAGAACCTAGAACCTAGAACCTAGAACCTAGAACCTAGAACCTATTTGGTTCAGCGATGCTAACATACCTAAGGGAATCAACAGAGCAAGCATAGATGTGGAATTAACAGCAAGATGAGGTTGCTGGCATACCCAAGGGAATCAACAGATCAAGATGGGGGAATTAACTCCCAAGAGTATGCCAACTATCGTTCTTTCGCCTGAAATCCCGATGCCAATAAGATTAACTTCAATGGCTTAAATCAAACTTAATCTATTGCTCAAAAAGGCTTTATTTCATTAGCCTTTAGTCAAACGTTAACGCTATCTCAGTTCGCCTGCGGACTATTAAGCTGTTGGCGTTTTTCCATCAAATCTTTAATCAGCGGTGTAAGGATCAGCTCCATTGCGAGGGACATTTTGCCACCCGGCACCACCAAGGTGTTAACCCGTGACATAAAGGAGCCTTGGATCATGCTCAAATAATAGGGGAAGTCGACGTTGTTGATGCCGCGAAAACGGATCACCACAAAGCTTTCATCTAGGCTTGGAATATCTTTGGCGCTAAAGGGGTTAGAGGTATCTACCGTCGGCACCCGTTGGAAGTTGATATGGGTGCGCGAAAATTGCGGCGTCATATGCTTAATATAATCGTCCATGCTGCGGACGATTGAGCCCATGACTTTTTCGCGGCTATGGCCACGCTCCGATGTATCGCGAATGATCTTTTGGATCCACTCTAAGTTGACGATAGGCACCATGCCGATCAGCAAATCCACATGCTGGGCCACATTGGCATCGCCCGTGACTACGCCACCATGTAAGCCTTCGTAATACAACATATCGGTGTTTTCAGGCAGTGGACGCCATTGGGTGAAGGTGCCAGGCATTTGGTTAAATGGCACAGCTTCGTCAAAGGTGTGTAAGTAGCTGCGGGTTTCACCTTGGCCAGTGGCGCCATAATCGCGAAAGCATTGTTCTAGGCGGGCAAAGTTATTGGCCTCGGGGCCAAAATAGCTCAGGTTACGATTCTCGGCTTGGGATTTACGGATCATCACTTCCATCTCTGCACGGGTATAGTGATGAAAACTATCCCCTTCTACAAAGGCGGCATTGATTCCAAGTTGGCGAAAAATATGACTAAAGGCGGTGGTGGTTGTGGTGGTTCCTGCCCCAGATGAGCCTGTAACTGCAATAATTGGATGTTTTGCTGACATGTTTTCTACCTAGGCACCATAAAGAGCCGCTCAGTGGGAGCGATAAACCGTATAAGCTATTTATACGGCACAGGGATACTAGTGGTCAATCTTGCCGTTTGGCCACTTGGTCAGCGTGACGAATGGCAAAGGACTCATCCTCTTCACTGTATTCTAAGACAAGTTTACCTTGTTTAAGTGCTTGTTGGCATTGCACTATTGCGCCTGATAGTTCTTGCTCATCTAGGCTAGTAAAACTTCCATCTTCCACTTGCCCTAACAAATATTCGCGGATCAAATTGACTAAGGTCTCTTTGGGGAGTTGGAGTAAGGCATCATAGGGGATAAGCATTCGGGTTCCTTAAGGTGCCGATGACGCATCATTGGCGAGTAAAAAGTCTAAAATGCGCCGCTCTAAATAATAGCGTGGCTTCCATGGCGTGCCGCCTTCGATAAAACCAACATGGCCGCCATGGGCATGTAACTCATATTCCACATGTTCGGAAAGCTGGCTGGGATGCGGGATGACCTCATCCGTCATAAAGGGATCGTCCTTGGCATGCATAATTAGCGTAGGCTTAGTGATTCGGCTAACAAAGGGTAAGCCGCTGGCGCGGGTATAGTAATCTTCTACACCTAAAAATCCATGGAGCGGGGCGGTGACTTTATCGTCAAAGTCATAAAAAGTATTGAGATTAGCCACTTGGATTGGGGTCAAGGTCATAGTGCCAGCAAGCTCTGGATGATTAAGCTTTTGATTGACCTTATATTGTAACTGCTTGATTAAATGGCTTTGATACACCTTTGAAAAACCATTCTCTAAGCGTTTTGCACAGGCCGATAATTGCAGCGGCGCCGACACGACTACAGCGCGACTCAACAGGCTGTGCTCTTGATATTCGCCTTGATATTTGGTCAATACATTGCCGCCTAAGCTGTAACCTACTGCCAATAAAGGTGATTGCGGATAGGTTTGTTGCAGCTGGCTTAGGCTAAACTGCAAATCGTCGGTGTCGCCACTGTGGTAACTGCGGGCGAGACGATTGGCTTCACCTGAGCAGCTTCTATGATGGTGAACCACGGCGGCTAACTCTTGTTCTTTACAGGCTTGCAGAATGCGTCTGGCATAATGGGACTGGGCACTACCCTCTAATCCATGAATGATAACCACAATGGGTTTACCGATTTCTGGCCTAGCTTGCCAATCTAAATCGATAAAATCGCCATCGGGAAGCTCGAGTCGCTGTCGCTTAAGCACAGGTTTGGCCACTTTAGTGAATACGGGCAAAATGGTTTGTACATGGGGACTTTTGGCCCACCAAGGCGGTGTAAAAGCGTTTGGCATGGGATCTTATCTTGGCATCAACTATTGCTGAAAATTAAAACGTGTGTTTAATTTAGGTTCGCGGTCATTGTAGCACAGTAATTTAACACTAAGCGTCTTGGGGAGACATTGATGAATAGACGAACCTTTTTACTGGGCGCGTTTGCTGGTACGGCGGCGATAGCCCTAGGGGTGAATCTTTATTCTCCCGAATTTAGTCTACCCGATGAAGGCGAGGGGAAAGACTACCGCTTACTATTCAGTGTGCTGTTGCCTGTGATGCTTGATGGGGCTTTGCCTGATGTGGCAACCCATAAGGTGGCGGCGCAAAATCGCACCTTAGATGCCATTAATCAATCGATCGCTGTGTTGCCAGATGAACAGCAGTCCGAGTTATTTGAACTACTCGATATGCTCGAGAATCGCCTTGGATTATTGCTACTTACCTCAAGCATGACGCCACTGTTAATGCGCTCTCCCGCCGAGTTGACCCAAATGCTCGAGACTTGGCGCCACAGCTACTTTGCGTTATTGCAAACGGCTTATTTAGGCCTGCGAGAATTAGTGATGGCCAGTTATTACGCTTGTCCTGAGCATTGGAGCCGACTCCACTACGCCAAGCCTGAGTTGTTCAAATAGGTCGAATTTCTAATAATAACAATAATGTGAAGATGGAGTGTTCCAAGTGGCAATCATAGATCCCATAGTGACAGGCTTAAATTCCGGTTGGTTACATACCGATGCCAGTCAGCTGCAAGAAAACCAACAATTTGAAGCCGATGTGGTGATTGTGGGCACGGGCGCAGGCGGCGGCGTAGCGGCAGAGATCCTCACCCAAGCTGGGCTCAGTGTGATCATGATTGAAGCGGGGCCGCTTAAATCCTCCAGCGATTTTAATATGGAGGAGCGGGTTGCTTACCCGAATTTGTATCAACAGGCGGCGGCGATGAAAACCGCCGATAAAGCGATTGGTATTTTCCAAGGTCGCGCCGTGGGGGGCTCGACGACCATCAATTGGACCACCTCCATTCGTACACCAAAGGAAGCCTTAGCCTTTTGGGCACAGCATAAATCGGTAGCCGGACTCGATCCTGAAACCCTCGCGCCTTGGTTCGAGCAGATGGAGCAGCGGCTCAATATCCACGAATGGAATTATGAACCTAACCGCAATAACGGTGCACTCAAGCAAGGCTGTATCAATCTAGGTTGGGATTATACCGTCATTAAACGCAATGTGGCGGGCTGCTGGAATACTGGCTATTGCGGGATGGGCTGCCCAGTCAATGCCAAACAGTCGATGCTAGTCACGACAATTCCGAGTGCATTAGAGAAAGGCGCACAGCTGATTAGCCGTGCCAAAGTCGTTAAGATTGAACATCATAATGGCCAAGTCTTTGCCCTCAAGGCACAGGCGCTCGACGTTAATTTAAGGCCGACTGCGGTTGAGCTGCTGTTTAAAGCCAAACACTATATTTTGAGCGCTGGCGCTATCCACACGCCGACCTTAATGATGCGCTCTGAGGTGCCCGATCCCTACCAGTTATTGGGCAAACGAACCTTTTTACATCCCACTGTGCTTTCTGGCGGCGTATTTGCCGATGCGATTAATGCCCACAGCGGCGCACCTCAATCTATCTATTCCGATGAGTTTGTTTGGAAAAATGGCGCAGATGGCGAGTTAGGTTACAAGCTCGAAGTGCCGCCAGTGCATCCGATTTTGATCGCCTCTAAGACCATAGGTTATGGATTAAGCCATGCTGAGTTGATGGCGCAGTTTAATCAGTTGCAGGTGACTATCGCCTTGGTTCGCGACGGTTATCATCCCGACAGTCAAGGCGGGCAAGTGCATTTAACCCCAACAGGCTTTACGTTAGATTATCCCTTAACCGACGCTTTTTGGCGGGCAGCGCGGCGAGCCTATGCCAGCATGGCCGAATTGCAATTTTCTGCAGGCGCATTAAAAGTGCTGCCTATCAGCGATGGTATGCCCTATTTGTCGTCATGGAAGGAAGCGAAAGAGAGCATAGCCCAAATGGACTTAGCGCCGCTAAAGACGGTGGTGGCCTCGGCCCATGTGATGGGTGGCTGTCCATTCGGCGAAGATGAAAAGCTCTCTATGGTCAATAGCTATGGGCAGTCACATTATTTGGATAATCTATCGGTGATGGACGGTTCTATCTTCCCGACTAGCTTAGGTGCAAACCCACAGTTGTCGATTTATGGTATTACCGCTCGCAATGCCACCGCACTGGCGCAAAAGCTCACCGATGGCAAAAGTTGACTGTAACTCAATGTAACTGAAAGTAACTAAGCCTTGGATGAGCAACAATCGTTAAGCCGCACAAGTAAGTTGTTAAGACTTATGCGGCATAAAGGTCTATTCACCGCTGTATAGGGCTAAATCGGGCTGATAGGCAAATGGCCAGTTTTTACTAAGATAATGGTTTCCTCTTCGACAAAAGGAAAATGGCCGCTCATATGGGGGCTGCGTATCCATGTGTGGCGCGGATATTCACCTAGCTCATCTTGAAACTTGCCCGATAACACTAAGATTTCTTCGCCACCAAAATGCCGATGGGGTTGAAATTTTTCTCCCTTAGGCCATTTCACTAATGCGGTATGTTGGTGCTCGAACTCGTGTAACGGCATGACTTGTAAGCCACCAATACCCGGTAACCATGGTGTCTGCTGAGTATTCATTCTGATCAGTTCGAGATCCCGCGGATCGAATTGGTTAAGTTTTACGAAAATCACGCAACCTGTTTGGCTAAAAGGAGCATGTTGGCTCCCGGGGGGATGGCGAAGATAACTACCCGCGGGATAATCACCGTTTTCATCGGAAAATACCCCTTCGAGCACAAGGATTTCTTCGCCCTGCGGATGCTGGTGGATCGTAAACTGCGAGCCCGCGTCATATTTGACTATGCTGGTGGTGTGCCCTGATTCCTTAGCCTCCCGCTCCAGTGGTTTACGCCACACCCCTTGAGCAGGGCTTGGCAACCAAGGTTGCTGCTCAGTATCAATAACGATACGTTCACTAAAGTTCATATTAAGCATAGTGTTAGACCTGATTTAACCTTTTCTAATGATTAGTTATGTGTCGCTCGCAGTGCATTAACTCGCGAATTTAGTTGCGTCCTGCCATCACGCCGCCATCAACATCCCAAATTGCACCTGTTACCCAGCTGGTGTCATTGGATAACAAAAAGCACACGCTATTTGCCACATCGGCAGGAGTGCCGACTCGTCCAATTGGATGAAAAGCATCAAAGCTTGCAAGCACTTGGTCTCGCTCTTCCTTTGGAATAAAAGCGTTATAGATTGGCGTATTGACCACCGCAGGTGAAACCGCATTGACGCGAATATGCTTGTCCGCCAGTTCCATCGCTAAGTGTTGGGTTAATGCGTGTAACCCGGCTTTGGCCATCGAATACGCCGACGAAGGCGTGGCTTTAACCGCTTGTTTTGCCCACATCGACCCTATGTTCACTATACTACCACCGTCCGCATCGATCATCTTGTGGGTCACGGCTTGGGTAATCCTGAACAGCGCTTTATTTAACCCCATATACAGTTCGTAATCGGCTTCAGTGTGGTCAATAAAGGATTTGGGATGGAAATACCCCGCCGCATTGACGAGATAGCCGACCTTATGCTCGAGTTGGTTGATGTGTGTAATGAGTCGATTAAGATCCGCTGCTTGGTAAAGGTTGGCTTGAAACCCCTCGACCTGTAACTCGGGGATTGTATTTTCCTGTTTGAGTGTAGCGACGGCGGCGGTGAGTTTTTCTTGTTGATTACCCACGATAAGCACTGATACACCTTGCTTGACCAGTTGTTTAGCGGTTTCAAAACCGATGCCGCTGCTACCGCCAATAATAATGGCCAGATTTGAGGTATTAAATTGCATTTGCTACTCCTATGTATTATCAAGGTGGTAATCTTATGAACTCAATAACTATATGAACAGTAAGTACAAATTGGTTAGGCAGGTACTTTTTGGTACATCTTTATGAATAACAATGAAAAAATTATTTCACGTAAATCGCCGCCTGAGCGCTCAGCCCGAATGGTCGAGACGATTTATGGTTGCAAATGGTCATTAACGGTTTATCAGTTGTTGGCCAATGGGATCCAAAGGCCTGGAGAAATGGTGCGCTCAGTCGAGGGACTTTCGACTAAGGTATTGAATCAATGTTTAAAAAAGAATATTGAATTTGGCATTTTAGATAAGGTCATTTATAACGAATTACCACCGAGGGTCGAATATCAAGTGACGGAGTTTGGCCAAAAATTTCTGCATATTTTGGATGAGCTGGAAAAATTGCAGCAAGAAATTGATGCGTAATGAGCTGTCTTGACTGGCCAGTTACACAAGATCATCAATGTAACTTAATGTATTAGGTTTTTGCTCTGTTTGATGAGGGTTAATGGGTATGTCTAAGATCTTGCAAGAGGGCGGCTGTTTATGTGGAGCGATTCGTTATCGGATTGAGGGCAAGCCCTTCGATGCGGATTATTGTCACTGCCGCATGTGCCAAAAGAGTATTGGGGCAGCCTTTGGTGCTTGGATGGATTTTAACGTGTCGCAGGTGACATGGCTTAAGGGTAACGTAACTGAGTTTGCCTCATCGGAATTTGTAATACGCGGATTTTGCGCCCAATGTGGCTGCTCACTGACCTTTAGGCACACTGAGTATCCCGATTATCTCACCCTAACGATCGCCAGCTTAGATGATCCAAATTCAGTGCAGCCTAATTACCATATTTATACTGAGCAGCAGTTGAGCTGGCTTAACATTGAGGATAACTGCCAGCGTTATCCTCAAGCTCGCACTAAGTAAACCTGAGCTCGGGATAAGTAGAGCCGCTGAATAGGCATCTTTTCGGGCCTCTCTGCGTTGCTCTGTCTAACCATAGCTCGCTATGGCATACGACAGAGCGCCTTGATATGCGCAAAAATCTGCGCATTCAGTCAGAAAAAAGATTCTTTTTTCAAAAAAATCATTTATAGCATTGATTTTGATTGTTAAATTTAGATTTTTCCGACACTCGTTATCCCGAGTTCAGGTTAAGTAAGCTGTGCGTGAGGCCAGTTAAGGTGCGATAAGAGCTAGCGCAATAACATCCGCAGCGGATAAACCAAATAGCGCGAGGTAACTCACGAGATTGGTTTGTTGACCGCTAGGCGATAAATCATTGACGGCATGTAAAATAGTACGCTGCGCCTTGCGTTCCATCATCAACTCAACATCGAGCATTTGCTGATATTCTGCTGCATTCAGGCTGGCTTTGGCGAGACGACGCAAACGGCGATAGGGGGTGAGAAACTTTTCATCCCATTCCCGTACTGCATTGACGAGTTGCTGCCATTGCTCGGTTGAATATTCCCGTGGCCCCGCCACATCACTGGTGAGATCTAAATACTGCGCTAGCAGTAATAGATTCACATTTACCTGACAATTATCTTGAAGCTCAAGGCAAAGCACTTTGTTTTGCCCATAGCTCATATCACACCAATGCCAAATTTGGCAGTCTAGCGGGGTTACATCCGACATACGGCTTCCTTGTCAATTAGGCGACAGCAGACCGATTATTGGCCCATTAACTCAAGTTCCATTGCATCAATTTCTTCTTGTAGCTCAAGCCATTGCATTTCACTTTCTTCTAGCGTTTGTGTCAAGCTGGTGCGCTCACTGAGTACCGAGGTGAGCTTGGCTTTATTGTCTTGATCATATAATTCGCTATCGGCCAGCAAATGCTCCAGTTCGGCGAGCCGCTCACTGAGCTTTTGCTGATCGGTTTCAAGCTTCGCCTGTTTGCGTTTAAGTGGTGACACCTTTTGGCGTAGCTCTGCTTCTAAGCGCTTTTGCTGCTTCTTATCGACAGCGGGTTTGGTGTCATCGCTGTTGGCCGTTTGGTTGGCACTGGCGGCTTTTGCGGCATCGAGTAACCATTGGTGGTAATCGTCAAGATCGCCATCAAAGGCTTGTACTTCACCTTGGTCAACCAAATAGTAGTCGCTACAGGTTAAGCGCAATAAATGGCGGTCGTGCGATACAATCACCATTGCACCTTCAAAGGTTTGCAATGCCATAGTGAGCGCATGGCGCATCTCTAAATCTAAATGGTTGGTTGGTTCGTCAAGCAGCAACAGATTGGGCCGTTGCCATACCAATAATGCCAACACTAAACGGGCTTTTTCACCACCAGAGAAGGGGCGCACTGGCGAGAGTGCCATATCGCCATTAAAGCCAAAACCACCGAGGAAGTTACGCAATTCCTGCTCGCGGGCATTGGGCGCAAGGCGCACTAAATGTTGCAGCGGCGTATCGTCTAAGCGTAAAAATTCAATTTGATGCTGGGCAAAGTAACCGATATTCAGGCCGGGATTGGGCTCATACAATCCGGTCATCGGTGATAACTGGCCTGATAACAGCTTGATTAGGGTTGATTTACCCGCACCGTTACGGCCGAGCAACCCAATGCGCGCTCCAGGCACTAAGTTTAAATGCACTTTGCTGAGGATTTGCTTATCGCCATAGCCAACAGCCACTTGCTCCATCTTAATCAGCGGATTAGGCAGGGCCTCAGGCGGGCGAAACTCCATATAAAACGGGCTATCTGCTTGAGATGGTAACAGCTCAGTCATCCGCTCCAGCGCCTTTAAGCGGCTCTGCGCTTGTTTGGCTTTACTGGCCTTATAGCGGAAGCGGTCAACAAAAGACTGCATATGCGCCCGTTCTTTTTGTTGGCGCTCAAAGGCGACTTGTTGCTGTGCCATACGTTCAGCACGGATGCGTTCAAAGGCACTGTAGTTGCCTTTGTAAAAATTGAGTTTTTGATTTTCGACATGGACGATTTCATCAACGATTTCATCGATAAAATCCCTATCGTGGCTGATTAAAATCAGCGTGCCTTGATAGGACTTAATCCAACCTTCGAGCCAGTACATGGTATCTAAGTCTAAGTGGTTGGTCGGTTCGTCGAGCAGCAGTAAGTCGGAGCGGCACAGTAGTGCTTGGGCTAGGTTGAGGCGCATCCGCCAACCGCCCGAAAAGCTTTTCACTGGGTTATTTTGCTCTGCTTCGCTAAAGCCTAAACCTGCAAGCAGGGCTCCGGCGCGGGCGCGAATAGCATAACCGCCAATGGCATCGATTTTACCGTGCAAGGTGGCGATCGCATGGCCATCATTATGTTCCTGTGCAATATGCAGATCAGCCTCAAGCTGGCGATATTCTTTATCGCCATCAAGCACATATTCAAGTGCAGACATTTCGAGTGCAGGGGTTTCCTGGGCGACGCTGGCAATCTGCCAACCCGAAGGCATACTAAACTCGCCTTTATCTAAGCTCAGGTGACCCATAATTAATGCGAGCAGTGAGGATTTACCCGTGCCGTTGGCGCCCACTAGGCCGACCTTATGGCCGGGATAAATGGTCAGAGAGGCTTCGTCGAGCAGGGTTTTGCTACCACGGATTAATTGTGCTTGGTTGATGCTGATCATTAACTACAACTTGGTCATATCATGAATGAGTAAGGGTTGTGATGATAACGTACAAGCTCATGGCAAACCACAACTTAGGCCGAGTTGCTGCGTATTTCTTCGACTTTTTATGGCCTAGTGCGATAGCGCTCTACCGCGTGGTCAGGGAGTAAGGTAGCACAAGTTTATTCAAGGACTGGCAATAGCTGGGCAGTATGGCAAAATAGCGCCACATTTTCGCCTTAACGCCGATGATTCGCTTATCGCTGGGCGCGTAGCCATTTATAGGTTTGTATCATGACCACTAAAATAAAAAAACGCTTTGTTGCTGGCGCAAAATGCCCTAAGTGCGGCGCGAAAGACAGCATTTTGCTGTTTAAAGAAAACGGTATCGAAACCGTAGAATGTACTGACTGTGATTATCGTGAGCAGCAAACCGATATCAAAGTGACCGAAAAAGCCACGGGCGCCGTCATTGGGGTGTTTAAACCCGACTAGGCTCATCTTTATGAAGCGCTAAACACGTGCTGGCAAAGTATGTAAGAGATTTTATTACCGCTGCCAATGGCCCTTGCATCGTTGCGGGGCTGATATAACTGTATTCTGTCGTCCTATTTTAGGGGCGTACACCCTTATCGATTTCAGCATTACTGGAGACAAAACTCATGACAAACGTGAATGTGGATGTCACGCCGTTAACGACTAAGCCATCACAAGATGGTTTTTATATGCCCGCCGAATGGGCGGCGCAGCAAGCTGTGTGGATGATTTGGCCCTATCGTCCTGATAACTGGCGCGCTGCGGGTGCGTATGCTCAGGCGACTTTCGCTAAGGTGGCCGATGCGATTGGCGCGGCAACGCCAGTGTATATGGGTGTCCCTAAAGCCTTTTTAGCACAAGCCAAAACGGTTATGCCATCCCACGTTACCTTGGTTGAAATGGACAGTAACGATTGCTGGGCTCGCGATACAGGGCCAACTGTGGTCGTTAATGCCGAGGGCGAATGCCGCGGTGTTGACTGGGGCTTTAATGCTTGGGGCGGCCATAACGGTGGTTTGTACTTTCCATGGGATAAGGACGAGCAAGTCGCGCAGCAAATGCTTGCACAGCATGGTTTTGCCCGTTATCGCGCGCCGCTGATCCTCGAAGGTGGCTCCATCCATGTCGATGGTGAAGGCACCTGTATGACGAGTGCCGAATGTTTACTCAACGCCAACCGTAACCCTGAGCTGACAAAAGAACAGATTGAAGACTTACTGCGTGACTATTTGAATGTTAAGCAGTTTATCTGGTTACAAGATGGCGTTTATATGGATGAGACCGATGGCCATATCGATAATATGTGCTGTTTTGCCCGTCCTGGTGAAGTCATTCTGCACTGGACTGATGATGAATCGGATCCACAATATCCACGTTCAAAAGCCGCGCTCGAAGTGCTGCAAAATACCGTGGATGCCCAAGGTCGTAAGTTAAAAATCCATCTGTTGCCACAACCAGGGCCGCTGTATTGCAGCGAAGAAGAATCAAAAGGTGTTACTGAAGGCACTGGTGTGCCACGTACGGCAGGTGAGCGTTTAGCGGGTTCTTATGTGAACTTTTTAATCACCAATCATCGCATCGTATTCCCGCTGCTTGACCCAGCAACCGATGATATCGCTGCCCAAAAGCTGCAAGAAATTTTCCCTGAGCATGAGATTGTGGGTGTGCCAGCCCGTGAGATTTTATTAGGTGGCGGCAATATCCATTGTATTACTCAGCAAATCCCTGCTGGAAAGTAACCCTAGGAGAACAGCATGACGATTGATGTCACTGTTAATACACCACAATTGGCTTTCTACGGGAGGGCGTAAGATGTTTGAAGTCACTGAAGTTTCTATTGCCGAGCTGCGTGCTGCGCTCGAATCTGGCCGTACCACCGCAGTGGAGTTGGTGAAATCGTATCTCGCGCGGGTTGAGGCTTATGACGGCCCTGCGACAAAAACTAAGCTCAATGCGTTAGTGGTGCACAATCCCGATGCGCTGAAAGAAGCTGAAGCCTCAGATGCGCGCCGTGCTCGAGGTGAAACCTTAAGCCCGCTCGATGGTATTCCTTACACCGCTAAGGACAGCTATTTGGTGAAGGGACTGACGGCGGCGTCTGGCAGCCCAGCATTTAAAGATTTAGTGGCCCAGTACGATGCTTTTGCCGTCGAGCGCCTACGCGCCGCGGGTGCCATTTGCCTAGGCAAAACCAATATGCCACCTATGGCTAATGGCGGCATGCAGTGTGGTCACTATGGCCGCGCCGAAAGTCCATACAATGCTGATTATCTTACTGCACCCTTTGCTTCGGGTTCTTCCAACGGAGCGGGCACGGGCACGGCGGCGAGCTACTCATCATTTGGTCTTGCTGAAGAAACTTGGTCGAGTGGTCGAGGCCCTGCGTCCAATAATGGTTTATGCGCCTATACCCCGTCTCGCGGCGTGATTTCCGTGCGTGGTAACTGGCCGTTAACCCCGACCATGGATGTGGTCGTGCCCTATACTCGCACAATGGCGGATATGCTCGAAGTGCTCGATGTGATTGTGGCCGACGACCCAATCACCCGTGGCGATCTCTGGCGTCTACAACCTTGGGTTAAAATCCCTAAAGCCTCTACAGTTCGCCCAGAATCCTATCTAGCGCTGGCGGCTAGCGCCGATACGCTCAAGGGTAAGCGTTTTGGTGTGCCGCGCATGTACATCAATAAAGATGAATTGGCTGGCACCAGCGAAAATCCGGGTATTGGCGGCCCAACGGGTCAACGGATTTATACCCGCCAATCGGTTATCGATCTATGGGAAGCGGCGCGTAAAGCCCTAGAAGCTGCTGGCGCCGAAGTGATTGAAGTCGATTTTCCGCTGGTGTCTAACTGTGAAGGCGACCGCCCGGGTGCGCCGACTGTGTTTAACCGCGGTATCGTTACACCTCAGTTCCTGCATGATGAATTGTGGGAACTCTCAGGTTGGGCGTTCGATGAATTCCTGCGGGCTAACAACGACCCTAAACTCAACAAGCTTGAAGATGTGGTGGGGCATTTGATATTCCCCCATGATCTTGGCACCTTGCCAAATCGTGAAGGTGACTTAGCGGCAGGCATGGAAGAGTACGTCAACATGGCTAAGCGTGGCCTTAAATCCTTCGATCAGATCGACAGTATTCCCGATGGTCTGCGTGGTTTAGAAAAGACCCGTAAGCTGGATCTTGAAGATTGGATGGACGGGCTAAAGCTTGATGCCGTGCTGTTCCCAACGGTGGCCGATGTGGGGCCTGCCGATGCCCATGTGAATCCAGCTTCTGCCGATATTGCGTGGAGCAATGGCGTTTGGGTAGCTAACGGAAACGTTGCGATCCGCCACTTAGGCGTACCGACTGTGACTGTACCTATGGGCGTGATGGCCGATATTGGCATGCCAGTGGGTCTAACCTTTGCGGGCCGCGCCTATGACGACAATAACCTGCTTAAATTTGCCGGTGCATTTGAGTCAACAGGTAACAGGCGCATTATTCCGCCGCGCACACCAAAACTGAGTCAATAAGCGTTAAACTGACAAATATAGACTTAGCTTAGTCTTAGGGATTTATCTTGTTAGAGATTTAGCCCCTTATAACGGCAAAGTGTAGAGTCATAAAAACGGGATGGGCCTTAATATGCCAATCCCGTTTTTTATGCTAACAAAAGCCTGATACGAGATTTCGCCATTTGCTGCTGTTTGCTACTGTGAGAGAGTAATACAGTCTTATACCAAGCAATTAAGAATCACACTAAATAGCAGCAATCCCATCAATACGCAGCCTTTGATAAAATGTTTTTGCCCCAAAACGAGATAAGTTTGTCGTCAGGTGTGTAGGATGAATTGTCATTGTTTCCCCAGTGACACGCCGTGAATATGTCCCTATAGGCTCGACGGCGACATCCATGTCGCCAACGGTCACTGTTGCAACAGTGACAATTTTGACGACCATTGAACTGTTCATCTGGCTAAAAGCTTTATGCCCCTTTCCGCGCTTCGACTCGTTAGGTCAACCGAAAATTCCCACACCTGCTGCATACATATTCTTATCTATTTGCCTATGTTTGGTCTTACCAGAAATCGGCTAACAATGTATGGGTATACAGTCATATTTAAATTTAGGTATTTTTGTATGATTTTAAGACAAGAGCATTGCGCACTAATTCCATCTGAAACAAGTAAAACTCTATAAAATCAATTGACTATAGAGGCTGAGTTTTAGTTAATAGGTTTGGAAAACGCGCATGCGTGTTTTTCCAGATGGTATATTTAATAGAATGCTGATAAGTTCTTTGCATACAGATAGTTAACTGTGCGCGTTTTCACTGGTCTAACGAGGTAAACGCGCATGCGCATGAATAAAATGTTAGCTTGCCAAGGGGGCGCGCATGAATTTCAGCACCTTGATTGTCACCATTGTTATCGTACTTTTTGCTCAATCAGCTCACGCAGCGTCCGAATGGGTGTACTTGTACAAAGCTATGGACGATAACGCCATTGTCGTCAGAAAGAATGGGGACGCATATCAAATTGAAAAAGGCGTTGGCTGTCTTTCTATATGGCGGTTTGAAGGAAAAGCTGTTCTCATTTCTTCACCGGGCCTGTTTTTGGGGGGTCGGCTCAGAATTGATTCTCCCTGATGCAGATCAGAAATGCAGAATTTGGGACTCTTCATCTTTGGGAAGCATTGAGGGTTTGACTGCGCCATCGCAAAGTCAATCGCCTCAGCAATCTTCCGGCTGTGAAGATGGGCACTGGATACAGTCAATTGCAGGCAATGGTGAAATCATAAAACTTGAGGACGGCTCAATCTGGCAGGTAGACGCCGTTGATACGGTTACAAGCAGCATATGGTTGCCTGTTTCGAATGTCACTATCTGTGGCTCATATCTCATCAATACTGATGACGGAGAAAAGGTCAGTGCCACAAGACTTAAATAGTAAGCTAACAATCGCATGCACTCGGACGCACATTTCGCTGCGCTCCATGTGCGCCGGTGATGCGAAGCGTTAACTGCATGGAGTAGCATGGCCAAGTTACTGAAAGTCATTGCATGTGTTCTTATCGTTGTGGCTATCACAGTTTGCGCTGTGCTTTTGTGGTTTGACCGCTCACAAGATATCGATTTCGCTGTTTATCAACCCGATTCTTGGGTTACATGCAATGGAGAAATTGATAAGAACTCAGTTGAATATGATCGACTCAATAAGTGGTTGAAATTAAATAGTTCAAACTGGAAAAACTATGTAGCAACTGCTGCTCCTGGGTACTTTTATAAATCAGAAAAAATTGTGATTTACGTACAAAAGCATGGAGTAGTCGTTAATTATTACGATGGACAAAATTGGTCACAAGTGCATAAGTCTGTTGATACGAATGGAATCTATGATGTTTGCAAAAGCAGTTAACAAGTTAAATCAGCGGAAAACCACTCGCTGTTTAAAGCGTTAGCCATATGGTCTATCTAATTAAGGAGTAAATAATAATTGGCAGGATTTAGTAGTAGTTCAAGGCCTATTAGCAAAGTAGTTGGCGCGATAGAAGATCACGGCTTTGTCATATTGAATGCTCTAGGGCCACTAGGAGTGGCAGTTTTCCTAACATTCGTCGTTGATTGGTGGAGTGGTAACAGCTTAGGGTCTGTATCTTCTTTCAATGAATTCTTGTTAGCACTCAAATTTTTCGTATGGAATCCAATTTCAGGATTAATATTTTTCCTTTTGTTAACATTGTGGGGCGCTGTTGGTCAGGCTAAAGACCTTCGAGCACTTAAAGCTACCAATGACTCTAGTGCCACAGAAATAGCGAGCCTTAAGCTAGAGAACGAGAAGCTAAGAAGAGAGGTTTTAGATCGGGAAAACCTATTGAGAACAGAGATTGAAAACAATTACGTATTAGCAGAAGAGCTGATTAGTTCATTCAAGAAGATCGCGCATCTTTGGACATGCCAAATATTTAATGAAATGGCATTCACTGTTAAGCATAGAATATCTATATATTACTTAGATGCTGATAAGAAAAATCTTGTTCTTCTTGATAGATTTGCAAAAAACCATGAATTCAATCAGCCTGGCCGACCATTCTTTGCAAGAAACCAAGGTGTAATTGGGAAGGCGTGGGCCGAGGGTGAGTATTTCGAAAAAAAATTCCCATATTTAACCGGAAAAATACTAAATATTATCAATACCTTGAAGATAATTACGGTTTTTCAAGAGATATTAGTTCTCGACTGAGAATGAAGAGCTGCACTATTGGTGGATTTGCTATTCAGGATGCTCGCGGCCATCATATAGGTGTAATAATTTTTGAAAGCCAAGATCAGAATGACTTTGATGATTCTAGGCTAAGAGATCTGGTAAAAAGAGAGAACCACCGATTGGTTGAATTTATATCAGATGCATCGTCACGAGATATGAGACCTTTGCCAGCACAAGATGACGAAAGAAACAAAGGAGAGGTTGATGAACAAAAAGTTGCATGATCTCATGGCATTTCTTTACTCAAAAATAACCCATAAGGCTGACTTATCCAAGGCTAGGTTTACTAAGTTGGTCTATCTCGCAGACTGGAAAATGAGTCAAAGACATGGTCGCACTATCTCGAATATAGAGTGGCTTTTCAATCACTATGGTCCATACGTGGATGATGTTGTGAATCTCGCAAGAGATAGTTCCGACTTTAATGTGGTTATTACACGAAATCCGTATGGAAGCTTAAAAGAACAAATTGAATTTGTTGGCGATATAAAAAAATGTAGCTCCATCGATTCTGATGAAGCTCAGGTTATCGAAGAAATTGTTCGTGAAACTGACTCTCTGTATTTCAACGATTTCATAGATCATGTCTACTCGACTTACCCTGTAAAAGAAAGTAGTCGATATTCTGTGTTAGATCTTCCGAAAATGGCGCAGAAGGAAGTATTGGCTAACAAAGCGTTGCACCGGACAAGCCGGTGAACGCTGCGTTATCTCCATAGAAATTTTAATCCGAAACTCAATAATTAGAGTTGGGAATCTAACATGCTTTTGTCCCTTAGCTTTTTTAGACTCATACAGCAATTGGGTAGATGAAATTGGCATTGGGGCTACAGTGACCGTCGGCGACATGGTTGCTCATTCACATCCATGTGATTGCAACATTCGTATATCCATATACAGCAGATGTCGCCGTCGAGCCTATAGAGACATATTCACGGCGTGTCACTGGGGAAACAATGACAATAAGCTCCCTCTGAGCAGATAAAATTGCTATTAAGCTTTTGTCCCATATCTTCGGATGACGAAACGGTTGTATGTGGTGTGTGAATTGCCATTGAAGCACCAGTAACCGTTGGCAATATGGCAGCTCATTCACATCCATGTGATCGCTGCATTAGTACATCCTGTACAGCAGATGTCGCCGTCGAGCCTCTGGGCTTTTTGTCAAAGAATGGGATGGCGTGTCACTGGGGAGACAATGGCAATTTCCTTTGTCCTAGTGATAAACAGTTCACACACTTTTTCACAAACGCTTTATTTCGAGAAGTATTGTTTAAGCAAGTTATAACGCCGTTTACTCAATTCCCAACCATTCTACTTTTTCGAAAAATCTAAGCGTGATTTCGCGTTATTCTTTTGCAAATTTCCTTGTTATTCTGCCACCATCAGCATTGCCACAGTTTCACCCTGTCATTTGGGGAGCCAAGAGATAGCGAGTGCACAGGCTAATGCCTTACGAGTTAGGAGCATAAAATGAAAGTTTTAGGTCAGTTTTCTGCTAAACCTGCGATGGATGGCGACGGGGTGAATATTCGCCGTGTGGCGGACTTTGTCACTACCCATTTTGATCCGTTTTTGATGATGGATGAGATCAAATCCGATGATAAACAGGATTTTATTGGTGGCTTTCCACCGCATCCGCACCGTGGGATGGAGACCTTTACCTATATCCGTAAGGGCGGGTTTGAGCATAGAGATCAAATGGGTAACGTCAAAGCGATTCGTGCTGGCGATGTGCAGTGGATGAGCACGGGTTACGGCGTGGTGCATTCCGAAATGCCGCTGGCCGATGCACTCAATGGTTTGCATGGCTTCCAAATTTGGGTCAATATGCCCGCGAAAGATAAACTGCGCCCCGCGACGTATCAGGATACGGCTTCAATCCCAAGCGTTGAAACCACTAATGACACTGGCGCAACCCTTAAAGCCTTGGCGGGTGATTGGGCTTTTGCGGGTAAGAGCGCCATCAGTGCCACCATCCAAGGATTAGCGGGCGAAGCGGCGATTGCCGACTTGATGATTAACGCTAATGGTGAAGCGCTGCTCGATTTATCCAAGCATGAGTTTGCCGCCCTCTATATTTACCAAGGTGGCTTGAGTAAGGGCGAAGGCTCACAGTGGTCATTCAATGAAGGCCAGTTTTTAGTGCTCGATAGCCAAACGCCATTGCAGCTTAAGGCCGATGATCGCGGTGCGGGCATGTTACTGTTTGTGGGTAAACCGATTCGCGAAAAAATTGTGCAGATGGGCCCCTTTGTGATGAACACCCAAGCGGAAATTCAGCAGGCGATTCGCGATTATCAAGAAGGGCGTTTTGGCCAAATCGCTTAATCTGTTAAGTCTGCCGTGCTGATCAAAACCAAAGCCCTGTATCTCAGCAGGGCTTTTTTATTGCGGTTTACGCAGGCGATTTCGATTGTTTAAGGACTTGAGTTTAAGGACTTGAGGTAAAAGCTGCTCGTTGTTGCTACAATAGCGGTACTTTTGGGTTGAGCGAGCGCAGAATTGAATTCTTGCCTTATGTAAACCTGAATCTTGATAAACCCGTTTAATCGATAAGTAACGCAATTTTAGTAACCTAGCAGCCGCTTCGTTACCCACCACAGGATATTCGCCTTGAGCAATTCAGATACTAAGCCAACTCCATCACTGGCTTTCTCGACCCTTAAGCTAAAAACCGAACTGCTTGAGAACCTTTCTTCTATGGGCTACAACGAGATGACGCCCATTCAGGCGCAAAGCTTGCCAGCGATTATAGCGGGTGAGGATGTGATAGGTCAGGGTAAAACGGGGTCAGGTAAAACGGCGGCCTTTGGTCTAGGTTTACTAAATAAATTAGACGTTAAGCGTTTTCGTATTCAAACCTTAGTGCTATGCCCAACCCGCGAGTTGGCCGACCAAGTGGCGCAGGAGATCCGTACTCTGGCCCGCGGTATACACAACGTGAAAGTATTAACCCTGTGTGGTGGTGTGCCAATGGGGCCACAAATTGGCTCTTTAGAGCATGGTGCCCATATTATTGTGGGAACCCCAGGTCGGATTGTCGATCACTTAGACCGCAATCGTTTAGATTTAAGTCATCTGAATATGTTAGTGCTTGATGAAGCTGACCGCATGCTCGAAATGGGGTTCCAACCTCAGCTCGATGCCATTATTGAACAGTCACCACGCGAGCGCCAAACGCTGCTGTTTAGTGCGACATTCCCTGAGCAAATTCAATCGATTGCTAAACAAATCATGTATAACCCTGTGATGGTTAAGGCCGCGGTTACCCATGAAAAAAATACCATCGAACAGCATTTTTATCAGTTAGATGACGATAAGTCGCGCATGCAAGCGCTGCAATTATTACTGTTAGAACATAAGCCAGAAAGCGCCGTGGTGTTTTGTAATACCAAGCGTGAAACGCAAAAAGTGGCCGACGAACTCGAGGGTTTAGGCTTTAGTGTTTTGGCCTTGCACGGCGATTTAGAACAGCGCGATAGGGACGAAACCCTGTTGCAATTTGCTAACAAGAGCGCATGCGTGCTGGTGGCTACCGACGTGGCCGCCCGTGGTTTAGATATCGATGCGCTAGATGCCGTATTTAACTACCATGTGGCCTACGATACCGAAGTGCACATTCACCGTATCGGCCGTACTGGCCGTGCGGGCAGTAAAGGCGCTGCTTATACCTTTTATAACGATCAAGACGGCTACAAGATTGCCTTGCTAGAAGAGTACTTAGATCGAGAAATTACCAGTGAATCACTGCCATCATTAAGCTTGCTTGGCAGTGCGCCTAATACGCCAACCATGATCACTCTGCAAATCGATGGCGGTAAAAAAGAGAAACTTCGCCCTGGTGATATTCTTGGCGCCCTGACGGGTGATAATGGCATTGAAGGTACGCAGGTGGGCAAGATCCTCGTGACCGACTACCGTGCTTATGTGGCGGTAAACCGTAAAGTGGCTAAAAAGGCACTGAGCAAGATCACTAGCGGCCGCATTAAGGGTAAGTCTTACCGCGCGTGGTTGATGAAATAAACTGCTATTGAGTGAACAAAAAGCGAAGCCAAATGGCTTCGCTTTTTTGTTTTTTGCGCATCTAACTTGATAGTGCCTTGTCATAATCCCGAGTGCTTGGTCGTAACTAGCGACACTTGCCATTACTGCATCGGTGTCGATGCAGAGTATGATTGCTAAATGAGGAAAAGGCTGATTTACTTTTTTATTCAATCACATAGTTACTGACATCTTTTCGCCATGGGGTGATGAGGGCTGAGCTGCAATAAATCCCAACGGTTGCCATAGAGATCTTCAAATACGGCAACAGTGCCGTAATCTTGCACTTGTGGCTCGCGAATAAAGTGAATGCCTATTGACCGCATATGCTCATAATCGCGCCAAAAATCATCGGTATTTAAGAATAAAAACACCCGTCCTCCGGCCTGATTGCCGATAAATGATTCCTGCTCGGGCTTGGAGGCTTTGGCTAATAGTAGGGCGGTACCATGGGAATTAGGCGGCGCAACCACAACCCAGCGTTTATCTTGCTCGGGTTGATAACTGTCTTCAATCAATTCAAATTTGAGTTTATTAACATAAAAATCAATCGCCTCATCGTAGTCTCTTACTACGAGTGCGATATGGACAATAGTCTGTTTCATCTCGGTATCTCGGTTTTTGATCGCGACTACAACCGCTATTGCAATCGCTATCGCAATGGTTAGTGCATTGCCGCGACAGCATAATCAACTCATGGCGAAAGTGAGTGGCTTGACGTCACTCACTTATTAGCTGCTCATTGTAAAAGCTAAGGGCAAGGTAATCTAAATTGATCTGAGAGTTCATTTAGACGGCTAAGTAACTCAGGGGAGAGGCTGACTTTTAAGCTGTCGATATTCTCTTTCAACTGGTATAAATCTGTGGCGCCAATAATGTTTGAGCCAACAAATTTACGTGAATTAACAAAGGCTAGCGCCATTTGCGCGGGGGATAGATTAAACTCGTGGGCTAAGTCTACGTAGGCCGCTGTGGCATCGAGTGCCATTTGCGAACCAGTATAACGGGCGAAGCGTTTAAACAGGGTTAAGCGCGCACCTTCGGGCCATTGGTTGTTGCAATATTTGCCGCTCAGGGCGCCAAAGGCTAAGGGCGAGTAGGCTAGCAGCGGTAACTCTTCGCGGTGGCTGATTTCACTCATGCCCACCTCAAAACTGCGGTTGAGCAGGTTATAGGGGTTTTGCACTGTGACAATGCGCGGCAGGCCGTGTTTTTCCGCCAGTTGCAGATACTTCATCAGTCCCCAAGGGGTTTCGTTCGATACACCGATATAGCGCACTTTACCTTGGCGAATGACTTCGGCGAGGGCTTCGAGGGTTTCGAGGATCGGCGTTTGCTGCTCAATCTCTTGCTCGTCGTAAAATAATTCCCCGAAGAAGTTGGTATTGCGATCCGGCCAATGTACTTGATAGAGATCGATAGTATCGATTTGCAGGCGTTCGAGCGAGGCATCAACTGCTTGGTGAATGTTGTTCCAGTCTAGCGCCATGTTTTTGCGAATATAGTCACTCTTGCCACCTGGCGCGGCAATCTTAGTGGCGATCACTAAGTCATCACGGTTGCCACGGGCCTTGATATATTGGCCCAAAATGCGCTCGGTTTCCCCTTGGGTTTCCGGTTTTGGCGGCACAGGGTACATTTCCGCAGTATCAATAAAGTTGATGCCACTGCCTATGGCGTAGTCTAGCTGTGCAAAGGCTTCGGCTTGGGTATTTTGTTCGCCCCAAGTCATAGTGCCTAAACAGATTTTGCTCACCTCGAGATTAGAATGCGGTATGCGTCTGTATTCCATCTATTTCTCCTACGGAAACTATCTTATTTCGAGGCTATCAAGCTTTTGCTGTAAAGCAAAGGTTAATGCGGCGCTAAGAATGTTAGTGGGTTAAAAATAACCAATGCCTTGTGGGGATTTTGCTAGGTTTATTGCGACATATTGCGCACTAACTCGCCACTGACTCTGGGTTTTGTGCCTTTGCCCCGATTCGGGGTCTAAGAGGGGGATTTTTGTCTGTTTTTATATAGTTAAGTTATTTCTAAAACAGTTATGACGTAATTATGAATTATTTGTTATAAAACTACATTTGAAGTTTTTGTTCAGAATCCGACTCGATCTTCATCACAAAATAATGCAATTTTACGTATATTACTTACGAAATTGCAGCGGAATGTGACGCCACTATCGGATTATCTGTTAACAAACATCTACCCTAAATTTATCTAAAAATTTTCATGGTTGATATTTGTGATGGCAGATTTTTCAAACCAAGTTATAACGATCAAAAAAGGCCTCGACTTGCCGATTTCGGGTGAGCCTAGGCCGATCATCGAACCCGGTAATAGGCCATCCCAAGTGGCCCTGTTGGGTGAGGAGTATGTTGGCTTAAAACCGACGATGTTGGTGGAAGTCGGCGATAAGGTCAAAAAAGGCCAACCTTTGTTTGAAGATAAAAAAACAAAGGGCGTACTGTTTACCGCTCCCGCCAGTGGCGAGATTGTGGCAATTAACCGTGGCGAGCGTCGAGTCTTACAATCCGTGGTGATCCGCTGCAATGGCTTAGACGCCGATGAGCAGATCCGTTTCGATATCCACACCGATTTACAGGCACTTTCTGCCGAGGTGGTTCAGGCGCAATTGGTTAACAGTGGTCTGTGGACTGCGCTGCGTACCCGTCCTTTCTCCCGTGTTCCCGCGTTAGATAGCAAACCTGCAGGTATTTTCGTGACGGCGATGGATACCAATCCACTCGCCGCCGATCCTAGGTTGATTATTGCCGAGCAGCGCGATGCCTTTAAGGCGGGCTTAGCGGTACTAAGTCATTTAACCGAAGGCAAGGTTTACCTTTGCCAAGATAAGGGCGAAGCCTTAGTCGGTACTGATTTACCAAAGGTTGAAGTGCGCCGTTTTGCTGGCGTGCATCCAGCCGGATTAGCCGGAACTCATATTCACTTTACCTTGCCCGTGAGCATTGAGCGTCAGGTATGGCACATCGGCTATCAAGATGTGATCGCCTACGGCAAGCTGTTCCAAACAGGTGAACTCTATACCGACCGCGTGGTGGCTTTAGGTGGTCCAAGTGTGCTTAATCCACGTTTACTGCGCACTCAGTTAGGGGCAGAGCTGAGCGCCTTAGTGGCCGATGAGATTAAACCCGGTAATAACCGTGTGGTGTCAGGCTCAGTGTTATCGGGCCATACCGCCCAAGGCGTACATGACTTTTTAGGCCGCTTCCACAACCAGGTATCGGTTCTCGCCGAAGATGCGCAGCACCAAGTATTGCCTTGGGTGCGTGGCGGCTCGGACAAATTCTCTATCACCCGTGCGGTAACCTCCCGTTTATTTGGCCTGACTAAATCCTTCGAATTTACCACCCATCAGGGCGGCTCTCAGCGCGCCATGATGGCCTTTGGTCAGCTCGATCGCGTTATGCCATTAGATATTTTACCCACTCTGCTAGTGCGTGACTTAGTGGTGCGAGATACCGATGAGGCGCAGGCGTTAGGCGCATTGGAGTTAGATGAAGAAGATTTGGCCCTGTGTACTTTTGTGTGCCCTGGCAAGTATGACTTCGGTAAAGAGCTACGTGCTTGTCTAGATGTTATCGAGAGGGAAGGTTAATGACGACACAACCTAAAAAACCTGATTTACAGGACGACTACTACGCCACGGGTAAATCGATGAAGGGCTTTGTGCGCTCATTGGTGATCGCGAGTGGTCGCAGCACTAAGGGGCAAGTGCACGTACGTGACGCCATTGACGTAAAACGTACCATGACCTTAGTGGGCCTTTGTTTATTACCCGCCATTTTATTTGGCTTATATAACGTGGGCTTACAGGCTCAGCTCGCACTAGCAAGCGGCTTAACGACGCCAGAAACCTGGAAACTCGCGCTGTTTAACGCTTTAAGCGGTGGCTTAAGTGCCGAGACGGGCGTAATTGGTTTATTCCTCTACGGCTTAAGTTTTTATCTGCCGATTTACTTAACGGCATTGCTGACAGGCCTGTTTTGGGAAGTGGTGTTTGCCAAGGTGCGTCGCCAAGAATTGCACGAAGGCTTCTTCGTCACAGCCTTGTTATTTACGCTGATTTTACCTGTTTCGATTCCGCTCTGGCTGGTGGTAATGGGGATTAGCTTTGGGGTAGTGATTGCCAAAGAGCTGTTTGGTGGTATGGGATATAACTTCCTTAACCCCGCATTAGCTGGCTTGGCCTTTATCTATTTTGCCTATCCTTCAGAAGTGACAACCGTTAAGCAACTGGTTGCCGTGGATGGTTTTTCTGGCGCGACAGCCCTAGCGCAAGCCGCTGCCGGTAAGCTGCAATTTGCCGATTACGCTTGGTACAGTGCCTTTAGCGACCCTAACTGGTGGAATAATTTCTTCGGTTTTACCGTAGGCGCGATTGGTGAAACCAGCACGCTCGCTGTGTTGCTTGGTGGTTTATTGCTGCTGATCACCCGTTTAGCCGACTGGCGTATTGTAGTGGGTGTGATGTTGGGCATGATTGCCACTGCAACCTTGTTCAATGTGATCGGTTCAAGCACTAACCAGATGATGGCAATGCCTTGGACATGGCACTTAGTCACCGGTGGTTTTGCTATCGCGATGATGTTTATGGCGACCGATCCCGTCACGACCTCTTATACCCGCCAAGGCAAGTTCGCCTACGGCGCCTTGATTGGTTTTATGACAATCCTTATCCGTGTGGCTAACCCCAAAATGCCAGAAGGCGTGATGTTAGCCATCCTGTTCGCCAACCTGTGGGCGCCGCTGTTCGATTATCTGGTGGCCCGTGCCAACATCAAACGGAGAGTAAAACGTCATGGTATTTAAGAAAGATACTGTGGTGGGGACCATGATCTTCACCATTACGCTCTGCCTTTTGTGCTCCTTTATGATCACCGGTACCGCAGGCGTATTAAAAGAACGCAAACTCGCGAAAAAACGCGATGAGTTACAACGTTATGTGTTGATGGCGGCCGATGTCAATTTAGGCCAAGGTAATGAGTTTAGAGAGATTTTTGCTAAATCCGTTAAGCCATTATTGATTAATCTCGACACAGGCAAAGTGGACTCTGATGCCAATGTACTCGACTTTGACGAGCGCATGGCGGCGATTAACCCTGAAACCTCAAGCGCCCCTAAAAAGGATATCGCCAAAATCAAGACCCGCGCCAACGATGCCCGCGTGTTTAAGGTGTTCGATGATAGCGGCAAATTAACCAGCGTCGTAGTGCCTTTCTACGGTAAAGGGCTATGGTCGATGATCTACGGTTACGTGGCCGTCGAGCCTGACTTTAATACTATTAAAGGCATGGTGGTTTACGAGCACGGTGAAACCCCAGGTATCGGTGACTTTGTGACTGACCCACATTGGTTATCCCTGTGGAAGGGTAAACAACTCTTTGATGAAAAAGGCAAGTTTGCGATGCGCCTCGTGAAAGGCGGTGCCAAAGAGGGTGATATCCACGGTGTTGATGCTGTGAGTGGCGCGACCATGACAGGCCGTGGCGTACAGCGCGCAATGGAGTTTTGGTTTGGCGTCGAGGGTTTCCAAACCTTCTTCAACCAATTAAAGGCATCGGCTGAGCAAGGTGAGTTGGGAGGTGCAAAATGAGCAACAGTTTATCCATGCGGGACATGCTAGCAGGCCCTGTATTTGCCAATAACCCAGTGGCGATGCAAGTGCTGGGGGTATGTTCGGCGCTGGCGGTGAGTAACTCCATGCAGACGGCCGTGGTGATGACACTGGCGGTGACCTTCGTACTGGTGTTTTCTAACCTGATTATCTCCGCCATTCGCAACTTTATCCCTAATAGTGTGCGGATTATTGCCCAGATGACGGTGATTGCCTCCTTGGTGATTATCGTCGACATGGTATTGCAGGATGTGGCTTACGAACTATCTAAGCAACTCTCTGTATTTGTTGGGTTAATTATCACTAACTGTATCATCATGGGCCGCGCCGAAGCCTTTGCGATGAAGTATCCACCGCACTTAGCTGTGGTCGATGCCGTGGGTAACGCGGCGGGTTATGGCTTGGTGCTGATCAGTGTGGCCTTTGTGCGTGAGCTGTTAGGCACGGGCAATCTATTTGGTCATAGCGTGTTGACTACGGTTGAAAACGGCGGCTGGTACTTACCTAACGAGATGTTTAAGTTGCCACCAAGCGCCTTCTTCCTGATTGGCCTGCTGATCTGGACCATTAACGTGATCCAGCGTAAACGCGGTTAAGGAGCGGATATGGAACACTATATTAATCTGTTTTTACAGGCCACATTCTTAGACAACATGGCGCTGTCGTTCTTCCTCGGTATGTGTACCTTTTTAGCCGTGTCTAAAAAGGTGTCGACCGCTTTCGGCTTAGGCGTTGCGGTTATCGTGGTGATGACCTTAGCTGTGCCCTTAAACCAACTGATCTATGCGAAGGTACTAGCACCGGGCGCATTGGCTTGGGCGGGCATGCCTGGCATCGACTTAAGTTACCTGCAACTGATCACCTTTATCGGTGTGATTGCGGCCTTAGTGCAAATCCTTGAAATGTTTTTAGATAAATACATTCCAAGCCTGTATGACTCCCTCGGGATCTTCCTGCCACTGCTCACCGTAAACTGCGCGATTTTTGCCGGGGTGATTTTTATGGCTAACCGTGATTACAACTTTGCCGAATCGGCGGTGTTTGCCATGGGTTCGGGCACGGGTTGGGCGCTGGCGATTGTGATGCTGGCAGGGCTGCGTGAGCGGATGAAGTTTCATGCGATTCCCGAAGGCTTACAGGGGATTGGTATCACCTTTATTACCACAGGGTTGATGGCACTTGGCTTTATGTCTTTCTCGGGGATCTCGCTGTAACGCGTGGCTGAGAAAGTGAAACCGCATTCTGTTTAGAAAAAGGGTTATCGAATGGAAATGGCAATAGGCATAGGCATGTTCACCCTAGTGGTGTGCCTACTGGTGATAGTAATCCTTATCGCCAAAAAGAAATTAGTGACTACCGGTGAGATCACTATCGGGATTAACGACGATGCCGAGAAAAGCATTAAAGTTGCCGCAGGCGACAAACTGCTTGGCGCCTTGGCGAGTAAGAATATTTTTATTCCCTCAGCCTGTGGCGGCGGCGGTACCTGCGGCCAGTGCCGGGTGAAAGTCAAATCGGGCGGTGGTGATATTCTGCCAACAGAACAAGGGCATATCACTAAAAAAGAAGCCAAAGAAGGCTGTCGTCTCGCCTGCCAAGTGGCGGTGAAGACCGATATGGAACTTGAGCTAGAAGAAGAAATCTTTGGCGTGAAGAAGTGGCAATGTGAGGTGATCTCAAACGATAACAAGGCCACCTTTATCAAAGAGTTACTGCTAAAACTGCCCGAAGGTGAAGACGTGCGCTTTAAGGCGGGTGGCTATATCCAAATTGAAGCGCCAGCCCATGTGGTGAAGTACGCCGATTTTGATATTCCGGCTAAGTACCGCGACGATTGGGAAAAATACGGTCTGTTCGACTTAGTCTCCACCGTTAATGAAGATGTGCTGCGCGCCTATTCAATGGCGAACTATCCCGATGAAAAGGGCCGCATTATGCTTAACGTGCGTATTGCCACGCCACCATCGGCCAATGTGCCACCGGGTAAGATGTCTTCTTACATCTTTAACCTCAAGGCGGGGGATAAGGTGACTATTTCTGGCCCATTCGGTGAGTTCTTTGTGAAGGATACCGATGCAGAAATGGTATTTATCGGCGGTGGTGCGGGCATGGCACCGATGCGCTCACATATTTTCGATCAGCTAAAGAGTAAAAAGACCAAGCGTAAGATGAGTTTTTGGTACGGTGCCCGTTCGACCCGTGAGGTGTTTTACCAACAGGATTTCGATGCATTAGCGGCTGAGAATGACAACTTTGTTTGGCATGTGGCGCTGTCGGAGCCGTTACCAGAGGATAACTGGACGGGTTACACTGGCTTTATCCATAATGTGATTTACGAAAATTACCTTAAACATCATAAGGCACCAGAGGATTGCGAGTACTACATGTGTGGTCCTCCAATTATGAACTCCTCGGTGATCCGTATGCTTGAAAGCCTAGGGGTCGAGCCTGAAAATATCCTGCTCGATGACTTTGGTGATTAAGCGGTAAGTGGTAAGTGGGATAGAAAATCGCGTTAGGCAAAGCTAGAACAGCGGAGCCTAACGCGATTTTTGTTTATAGGGCTTTTAGTTGGCTTTGATATCTAGCTAAAGGATTTACCGCCATGGTGGCTTAAATAGCTCACCATACGCTGACTTTCAGTGGTATAGCATCCCATGCGAAACTCTCCTTGCCAGTAAGCAATATCGAGCGGACGATACCCCAGCGCATTTGGATGATTCACATCGGCACCCGCATCCACTAATAGTTTGAGCAGTTCAAAAGACTGTAGATCACAGGCATGCAACAGTGCCGTCATCCCATTCTCGTCAACCCCTTGAATATCAGCGCCATTAGCAATAATGCGCTTAACCGCAAGTGTATCCTTGGCTTTAACTGCATGGATAAGTTCAGTGCTCATAGGGATATTTAACCTAATGATTTATTGGTTATTCGAGTCTTTGATGGTGCGATTTTTTGTAAAAAAAACAGCCAATAAGAATACACATAAAAGCAGAGTATAAAATGTGGTTGAATTGCCCCATATCGATTGAGTTAGAAAATCATAAGTTGGCATTGATATGTGTACCACTAGCCAAATCATGGCATCTTTATCTGCTAGATAGTCTGCCAATAGAAGTAATTCACCAAGTTTTGGGTGAAAAAAACTGATAGCACCGCGAACGATAAGAACATATGCCGTGACTATGAATATCACCGTAAACATTCTTTTTAATCGTGCAATATATAAATTTTTAATTTGCGATTGATTAATTTTCTGCTTGGTAGCCATGTCACACTTGCTTGTTAGTATTTTTATGTTCAAAGCCTCTAACAATGACATATGCGATAAGGGCAAATATAAATACGATAAGGTACATCCATGCAATACTTTGCAACGTTTCAATAATCGTCCGATAAATCTCAATAGTCCAACGTTCTAGTGTTAACTGAAGAATCTCTACATCTTTATGTCGAGCGGTAATGTAACGCTCTAAATCATAAATCCTAACGCCACCAGAGATGCCCACAACATATGTGGCAAAAATGATATATTTTTGCCAAGCGGCACTGATTGAATCTTGAATAATTCGAGAAAATATTTCGCCTAATGGTTTTTTAAAAATTGAAACAACCAGAAATGAAACAGTTATAGATAGTGCAAAGGTAATAAACAGTAATGTAAAAAACATGCTCTCTCCTTAGAACAAATATTCAAATTGAAATCTTTACCAGTCATTTAAAATCAACAACATAATCTGTTTTATGCTTACGTTCAAGCGAATAGTTATTGAGGTTGCTCTAAAGATAGGTGCCGAGTGGCAGTCAAGGTTTGTGAATGACTTTATATTAAAAACTCAATCCATACTTTGATTGCTCATCTCAAACGCCGCAACACTATGAAAACTTATGATAAGCTGGCCGCTTTCTAATCAGGCAGTATTTGCTAATTAAGTTAAGGATAACCCATGCGTTTGAGTGTTATCGGCTCCCTGCTATCGGGGTTGTTATTATTCCCAAGTGCCAATAGTGTTGGCGAGTCGCTTGAAGCTGCGATTGTGTCGGAAAGCGCGCAAGGCGGTCAGTCAGTTAAGCTTGAAAGCCAAACCGCATCTTCTGCCTCAAAGAGTGCGGAGATTAAGAGCTTAATCCAAGCCGCGATCAAGGATTCGCCGCAGCCATTGAGTGGCAGTGTTATCCTGCTTGAGCGGGGTAAGCCGCTGTTTGAATTGCAAAAGGGTGAAGGTATTAGTAAAGATTCGCGCTTTGTGATGGCATCGCTCTCTAAACAAATCACTGCAACCTTGATATTACAGGCGGTCGATGCGGGGAAACTCGATTTAACTCAAACGCTTAATCATTACCTTTTGGGTGATGCGAAGGGAGATAACAAGGCACTAAAAGCCGTTGTGGCGGGCACAAATTCAAGTGCAAACGCTTTAAATCCCGGTCGATATGATGAGCGGATTACGCTGCATCAACTGCTGACGCATACATCGGGGGTCGATAAGCTAGGTAAGGCCAATCGATTTGAGCCGGGTAGCCAATTTGAATATTCCAACTTTGGTTATTCACTGCTTGGGCAAGTGCTTGAAAAGGTCAATCACCAATCCTTTGCCGAGCAGGTGACGCAATTTGCTGCGCGATACCAGCTTAATGGCCTGAGTGCTGAGCAGGGTAGTCTTGAGGCGATTCATGCCAAAGTACCTAGCTTGGCGGTGGGATTACAGGAAAGTGAAGTGATTGCACCTGCTGAGCTGGTAATTGATGAAGCGTTATTGCCCGCTGGTGGATTAATTGCCTCGGCGGCCACTTATGCCGATTTTCAGCAGCAATTACATGCTGGCAAGTTGTTGAGTCCAGAGAGTTATCAAAGGATGACAACGGCGTATACCGAGATCCAATTTTTGTGGCCGAATATGCGTTATGGTTATGGAATAAGGATCAATAAGGACGATGGCCTCGTCGAATACAGTCATACGGGCTATTTAACTGGTTATATGTCGATGACCCTGCATTATCCCGAATTTAATTTGGACTTAGTCATGCTGGAAAATCTATCGCTAAATCTTAATGATCGCGCTCGAGTATTTGAACTGCATAATCAGATCCGCCAAATTATCCGTAGCCAGTTGCTGCTTGCTAAAGCCGCTAATGTTTAAGCCTTTGATGTTTAAGCTTTAGCTTTCGCCATTATGTTGGCTAATAGGCGGCCAATTGAGTTGATGTGAGTCTCGAAAGCATAAAGCCCCAGCGTTGGGGCTTTATGCTTGGTCTTTTTAGTTGCCAAGGTGCTAACTGCTACCAAAAGCGTTTTCTAAGTGCGGTTTCTATCTCAATATCAACCCTAAAGTATTGCAAAATCGTCCAAACGGAATCGACTAAGGCTTCGGTAAGCGCGGGGTAATCATCCTCGATAATCCCGTTAATTTCTTCGACGGTTTCATCGATATATTCCTGAACACCTTCCTCAAATTCGGCCTTTGTCGCTTGATTGCGGAAAAAGCTAAAGTTGTCGAGCTTTTCAATCAATCGTTCCACCTGCTCTTTAACCGAGTTTAACTGTTGAGCTGTGATGCTTGGATCGCTGGCTATCGGCTTAAAGAAATGCTGCACTCTGTTTTTGAGATCAAACAGCGTCGGGATTTGGCTTCTATCCACCGCCGCATCACTGACCTCTAGTCTAGTTTTTTGGGGTTGAGCGGTTTTTGGCGCCTCCACATGGGTTGTGCCACATTCAAGAGTAAGCGATGCGACTTCTGGCTTCGCTACCTTATGTTCGATAATTGTGGGGGCTGCTGGTATTTCACGCCCTAGCTTTTGTAATAGCCGACGTTGGAAATAACTTTGTGGCTGGGCTTTGCTCAGGGCTTGCTCAAGTTGTGACTCACTGTAGGGGACGATTTGCAGTAGTACTTCGAAAATCTCTTTATATTCCTGCTCCATAGTCACACTCAGCGGGCTATAACCTAAGCTGTTACTTACGGTTAAGTCGCCGCCATGTTGCTGCAACAGTCTTAAGATCCGCACCGCTGTTGATTCAAAGCGTGGAAACTCATTCGAGCTGCCGCCCATCACGGCGCAAAGGGCTGGGGTGGTGTCTTCGGCATTGATGGCATTGGGGTTAGCACCTTGCTCGAGTAACACTTCAACGCAGGACTGCGCGCCGTAATAGCAGGCGCACATCAGAGGCGTAAATTGTTCATCTACTGAGAATTCTTCAATTTTGGCTCCGTGGCGCAGTAATAGTTCCACAGTATTACGTCGCATCGGGCCTGTGATTTGATCCCACCAGTAGGTTGAAATTGCCTTGTGCAATATGGGCGAATTATCATGGCCGCAATGGGTGAAAATATCTCCGCCTTGGTTAATCAGCCATTCGAGAACTTGGGTTCGACAGGCGATGGCCGCAGCGGACACGTAGTTAGTGTTGTAAATATTGGTAAGGCTTAAATCGAGTCCCTTGGTGAGCAGATATTCCATCACTTGGATAAGTGTGGCTTGATCTTCCTTACCCGAACCACGTTGGCAGATAGTCAGCAAGCTTGGTTCATCCACCGCACCAAACTTTTTATTGATATCCATGCCATATTTTATGAAGAGGTCGAGAAACTCCGGTAGAAAGGTTTTCTTCTCGACCATCGGATAAACCAATAGTCTCAAGTTCGACCAGGCTAACATTTCATAGGGTTTACCCGCATTCATAAATACGGAATTTGGATCCGCGCCATATTTGAGCAACAGATCTAGAGCTTGATAGATATACTCCCGTTTATTCACATCGGTAAATTGGGCGTTATCAATAAATTGGTTGAGCACGGGGGAATGGTCGGCGTCAGGCGGTGTCATCCTATAGATGCGATTGATATCGACGGTCGCCTTAATCAATTTTTCGATAATTCTGAGGTCAAATTCTGAGGTCAATGCCGCGTAGAGCAAACTTTTCGCGTGGGAGTCGGCTTTGAGCTGCGGATAATGATCCAGCAGAAATTCAGTGTATTGCTGCGCTTTTGCGTAGACACAGAATTCGAGTAAATTGGCGTCATCCCAAAAGCTGCTATCGTTGGCCATAATATAACGAGGCTTTTTAAACTCAGGATAGCGTTTTACTAATGGCGCGAAAGCTTCTATTCCCCAAAAGTCACTGGAGAAAATAATCTCTTCTATCAGACTTAATTGACCAATATCTAAATAAAGGTCTTTGTTAATAATATGTAGGAATAGCTCTTTGCTGCGCTCTGCATAAAGGATTTCTAAGGGATGATTTAACTCGCCATTGGTCCAGAAACTCACCGAATGATTGATATCCAGCCCCTGTTCAAGCAGCAGATCTAGCATAGCGATGCGCTGATTATCTTGATAAATATACTGAGGGTTAGGGTGAAATAAGTAGTTTAACCAGCAGTTATTAAATTGATTTTGGTAGTAAAGATTCGCGCCAGCCTTGAGGTAGAGCTTTACCAACTCAGGATTATTAAATTCAAGCGCTGAGTGTAAGGCGCTAAAACCATTGCATTCAATTTTAGCGCCATTATCCAGCAGATATTGTATTAATTCGAGGTCGGATTCAGGGCTACGAGAAAGCGGGACTAACACATTACAGGGGGAAATATCGGGATCAATAAAATTAATATCACCGCCATTGGCGAGGTACTTATTAATTTTTTGAATTTTCTTGGCTGTAGACAGCTCGTTATTAACACATATTTCCCGCAGGGTGAGATTATTATCACCAAAAATCCAATTTAGCATGGGCTTCCCTATTTAATGCTTTAACAATAATGCAGCAAAATCATTTCAAATAAACATCATTTAACTGAATGATTTTATGTGTATTTTAATATGGTTAGCCACTAAAACTCTATGCTAATAAGGAGAATTAAAGACTGATTTTAGTTGAATAAGTGATTAACTGTGTTGGTTGGCATTGATTGCCGCTTATTATCAGGCAGGATGTTTAGCGAAGAATATAGCGGGGATTTACTCGGTTGGCAGACCATCCGTGGTCTGCTAAATGGAATTATTTAGGTTGCAATGGTAATAACATCGGGATCTCACAGGCATCGTGGCCGGTATTTCCTAGTGGTGCGCTCAGAGAGTAAAAACCTAAGTGTTCATAGAGCTTGAGTGCTTCTTTTAATATCGCAGTCGTTTCTAAGTAGCAGCTTTGGTAACCCGTTTGACGGGCAAAGTCGAGAGCGAGTAGTGCTAAACGCTTAGCTAAGCCTTTACCGCGGATTTCGGGCATAAAGTACATTTTTTGTAGTTCACAAATGCCTGCATTATTGGCAAGTGGGGCAATGCCTGCACCACCAACGACTCTACCTTCATATTCAACAACCCAATATTGAGCACCCGCTTGCGAATAAATCTGACTTAAACAATCTAAGGTCGGGTCGGCCACGCTATAGCCTTTATCTGCGGTTAAACCATATTCGGCAGATACATCGCGGATAACTTGGGCTATGGCGGCATCATCGGTGGCTGAGGCTGCACGAATTATGCAGCCTGACTGTTGTTTGGCTTTGTCTATTGCTTGGTTGTACTGCATGAGGGCTTGCTCAATATGGTGGATTTGATCAGAGGTGAGTTGCGCTAAGATTTCTTGAAAAAGCTGATTTTGTTGGCTATTGAGTTTTGCGAGTAACTTTTTACCTGTAGGCGTCAGTTGTACGACAAGGCAACGACTATCCTTAGGGTGCATTTGGCTCTGGGCGAGATGCTTATCGATTAAGTGCTTTATTGCTCGGCTAGCATTGGATTTATCAATGCTTAGTTTACTGGCGAGATCTTTAATGGTTTGCGGTTGATTACCGATCTCAAGCAAAGCATGGGCTTGCACGGGGGAGAGAGGTAAATCACCGACTGCTGCGTTAAGCATGCCTAGATGCCTCACCATATAGCGAGAGAGCTGCCGGAGTTGGCTAGATGAGTCTAAATCATTTGCCATAGTTTAATTAAACGCCTTTACGTTATGCAACGTTGAGCCTGACGAGTATTGCAAGCCGGTGGGCTAGCTAGGCTTATATCGCATAATTTAGTTGCAAGTTACAACTAAATTAGCGGGCTTTACGTTGTTTTGCAATATTTTATTAACAAATTTATGGGTAAATCTCGGGATTTAAAAACGGCGCCATCGCGAGGATGATCGCTTGGGTATAATTGCTTTCACGGGTGGCATGGCCGTGGGTGAGCAGGCCTATTGCGCCACCTTTTTGTTTGATATTGACAGTATTAAACAGTCTATCCATCACATGACCCAGCTCTTCACCCGCTTCAAGTGCCTGATAAACCTGCATCGGCAGCGGTAACAGTGCGCCACGGCCAATGCTTAAGCGTTGCTGGTGAGCAATCGCAATATAGGCAAAGGTTGCTGGGCCAAACTCGAAATGGTCGACGCCGCCTTCCATCGCAAAATAATAATCAGCTTCGGTATGCCGTTGGCAATAGTTAACGCGATTCACTGCACCTTGGCGGGTATCGCTATCTGTCATGGGTTGGGCGGGGACGCCAGAAGGTGCGTCCATGCTGAGGGTTTCAATCTGGGATTCAGGAAACAGCAGCTTCATCGCATTGGTCGCAGCATTCACTTTGACGGGGTTTTTCGACCCAACGATTACCTTGATAATATTTTGTTGCATATAAGTTATTTATTTTGATTTTTAAAGTGGACGCTCATATGGATCATTGCTTAAATGGTCGGAGGTGTCTCGCCTATGGGTTTTCTATTCTGCCATATTCATTGCTATGACTCAGTAAAAACAGCTCAGTAAAAGCAAATGTTTGGGAAGCAAATAGCCATAGCAGAGCATCAGGAAGCGACATGCCATTATTGCTCCTTCAGTAAGTTAGCTGATTTAAGCAGTAAAGCGATGTCATTGAAGGAACCAAAATTAAGAGATAATAATAATGAAATTCAACAAACTCATGATCGCGATGGGGATGGCCTGCGGGGTGATGCTCACAGGCTGTAACGATAGCGAAGATAGTACTCCACCAACCGAACCTGAAACCCAACTGCAAACCTTTGCCCCTAATGGCTTACTCAAAGCCAATATCCGACGAACCACCTACGGCGTACCCCATATCCAAGCCGACAATTTAGAAAGCCTAGGTTTTGGTAGCGGTTACGCACAAGCGCAGGACAACCTCTGCGTGCTCGCCGATGGTTTCATTAAGGCGAATTCCCAGCGCTCTATGTACTTTGGCCCCCATGCGTCGATAGATTTCACCACAGGGCTACCTACCGCCGAAGATAATGGCAACTTAATCTCCGATTTTGCCTACAAAGCCTTAAAAATCCGTGAGCAAGCCGAAGCTAAGTGGCCGCAGTTTAGTGAACGCTCTCGTGCATTGATCCAAGGTTTTACCGCGGGTTATAACCAGTATCTTGCGGATGTGGAGGCGGGCAAACAAACAGCAGAACCTTTCTGTGGCGGCCAACCTTGGGTAAAACCTATCGTGCCTGAAGATGTGGTCACTTATTTGTTTTCCATTGCATTGTTACCCGGAGCGGCTAACTTCCTCGATTTGATTTTCTACGCTAATCCCGGGGATGCACAGGAATATATGCCACGTATCGTGGGTCCAGCGCCGAGCCAAGAGCAGACCGCGTTTGTCAGCGATATGCAGTCTAAATTGATTGCCCGCGCAGCCCGTATTACCACGCCAGAAACCAATCCACGGGATTTAGGTTCTAACGGCTGGGGACTCGGTAAAGACAAGACCGAAAATGGCCGCGGTATGGTGCTCGGCAACCCGCATTTCCCGCACACGGGTAACCTGCGTTTCTGGCAATCCCATATCACTATTCCTGGGCATTTAGATATGATGGGTGGCTCGCTGGTGGGGATGCCTGGCCCGATCAATATAGGTTTTAACAAAGACTTAGCTTGGACTCATACCTTCTCAACTGCTGAGCATTTTGTGATGTACAACCTTGAGTTGGTCTCGGGCGATAGATTGCAATATCTGTTTGATGGTAAGCCCATGCCGATCAATAAAGAGACGGTTTCTATCATAGTGAACGCCGGTCCTGCGGGCATGTTAGTGGCTGAAAAGGATATTTACACCACGGCCAAAGGCCCTATGGTTGAGGCGCCACCTACGCTTGCGCCTTTTGGTTGGGATGATGGCAGTGCCTTTATGATCCAAGATGCCAATATGGCGACAATGGATCCTGTCGATCACTGGCTCGCCATGAACTTAGCGACCAATAAAGATGAATTTCAACAAGCCTTTAAAGATTACGACGGGGTTATTTTCAACAACACTATGTATGCCGATAAAGAGGGCAATGCCTTCTATATCGATGACTCGACAGTACCCGGTTTGTCCGAGTCTGCCGTTGTGCTGTTAAAGACTTCGCCCGATATTAAGGCGGCAAAAGAGAAAGCAGGCTTTACTATTTTGCCGGGTAATACTTCCTTGTTTAGCTTTAGTGGCCCCACGCCCTATGAACGTGCGCCTAAGCTGGAGCGTAGTGACTTTGTGCAAAACTCCAATGACTCCTTCTGGTCAACAAACTTGAATGAGCCCCTGACCTACTTCTCGCCTATGTATGGCCCAGAAGCAGGGCAATTATCACTGCGTACCCGTATGGGATTAACGCTAATGCAGGATGCGGCAGGCAGCGATGGTAAGTTCAATCTCCAAGAGTTGGAGGCTGCCGTATTATCAAATCGTAGTTACTTGGCTGAACTGGTCTTGCCGGCATTAATTGCCCAATGTGAGGCACAAGGCAGTACGCCTGTGGTAGTGTCTGCCAGTTTATCAAAAGATCTCACCTCAGCTTGTGCGGCGTTAAAAGCCTGGAATGGTAAGCAAGATAATGACAGCAAAGGCGGCGCCTTACTGCGCGAATTTGCCCATCAGTTTAATCAAAAGACGATGCTGACCAAGAGATTTGATCCCGCGAATGCGGCGACCACTCCGAATACACTGGCTACCGACGGCAGTGCATTAGTGGCGCTTGCCCATGCGGTGCTGAATTTAGAAGCCGCAGGTTTTGCTTTAGATGCACCGCTAGGTGATGTGCAGTTTGTCGAGAAGTCTCTTCCCGATGGCACTGCCAGCGGAGCGCGTCTACCTTGGCCAGGGAGTCACAACGCTGAGGGTGGTTTTAACGTGTTTTCAACTAGCTTATCAGGCGACGATACGTTAATTCCACAACATAAATATGCGCCTCTGATGGACGTCGTTACAGGCAAAGCCATGGGTTCTGGCTTAACGGCGAAGGGATATCAAATACGTTATGGTTCAAGTTGGATGATGGCGGTGAGCTTTACCGATGAGGGCCCTGTTGCGCGCGGCATACTCACTTATTCTGAGTCGAGCAATATACTGTCGCCTTCGTTTACCGACCAAAGCAATCTGTATTCCAGCAGTAAGAGTTTCCGTCCTTTACTGTTTAAGGAAGCTGATATTGCGCCAGCCGTAGTCTCAACCACTGAGTTGGTGCTGCAAAAAGCCCAATAATGCTGCGCTAGTCGGGTGGTGATTCATTGGCCCACTTAGGTGGGCCTTTTTATTGGGTGGGCTTTTTATAGGTTGTTCAACGTTACAAAATGTAAAAATTTAACAATGCCGCTAGTGATCTAGTTCAAGTTTTTATAGTGGTTGTTTGAGCTTTGTTGTATTTATCGGTTTTTTGCGACTTAACACGTTTTTGTGGCTTTTATCGACGACAGAGTAATGTCGCCATTTAGGCTTAAGGGTAAATTTACTGTACTTTCTTGGTGATTAATTGTGATCACTTTGATGCGCCATTGAAAATTTATTACATAAATTCATAGATCTAGATCTCAATCCCAGCTTTATTTGAAATTCCATTACTTAAAATGGTTTTAGATCAACTTTTGCTTAAGCTTTTTCGCTATCCTTACGCCGAATTTTTTATGCGGTTTCACCGTAAGGTAATTTTACTATGCAAAAAGATGCGATCAGTGTTTTAGAAACACCTCAAAGCACGCAAGAAAGCACAACAAGACGCTTACCTTGGACGCGCCAAGATACTACTTGGATGCTGAGTTTATTTGGTACCGCTGTGGGGGCGGGCATTCTCTTTCTACCTATCAATGCGGGTATGGGTGGTTTTTGGCCCTTAGTCTTGATGGCCATTATCATCGGACCTATGACCTATTTGGCCCACCGTGGTCTTTCACGCTTTGTTTGTTCATCGAGCATTCCTGGCAGTGACATTACCCAAGTGGTTGAAGAACACTTTGGGATTGGCGCGGGCAAGGCGATTACGCTGCTCTATTTTTTAGCGATCTATCCGATTGTGCTGATCTATGGCGTGGGGATCACCAATACTGTTGATAGTTTTATCGTCAACCAATTGGGCATGGCATCACCGCCGCGTTTTCTGCTTTCTGGTATCTTGATTTTCGGCATGATGGCCGTGATGGTAGCCGGTGAGCAATTTATGTTGAAGGTGACTCAACTGCTGGTGTATCCGCTGGTAGGGATTTTGGCCTTTATGTCTTTGTATCTTATTCCTGAATGGAAAATGGATGCACTGCAAGTTGTGCCTGAAACCGGCGCCTTTTTAGGCACAGTATGGCTAACCATCCCTGTACTGGTGTTTGCCTTTAACCATTCTCCGGCGATTTCGCAATTTTCGGTTTCCCTTAAGCGCGACCATGGCGGCAATGCCGCACGTAAGGCCGATGTGATCCTGCGTAATACGTCAATGATGTTAGTCGGCTTTGTGATGCTATTTGTGTTCTCCTGCGTGTTGTCATTGTCGCCTGAACAATTGGCCGAAGCGAAGGCAAAGAACCTGCCGATTTTGTCCTATTTAGCAAACGTGCATGATAGCGGTTTTGTCAGTTATTTCGGGCCTTTCATTGCCTTTATCGCGATTGTTTCTTCCTTCTTTGGTCACTATATGGGCGCGACTGAAGGTATGAAGGGCATTATTGTTAAGCAATTACGCTCAAGCAATAAGCAAGTCTGTGACAATAAGCTGAACAAGTTTATCCTCGTGTTTATGTTTGCCACCATTTGGGGCGTTGCGATTAAAAACCCAAGTATTCTGGGAATGATTGAGGCGCTAGGCGGCCCAGTGATTGCGGCGATTTTGTACTTAATGCCAATGTATGCTGTGTATAAAGTGCCGGCACTAAAAGCTTATCGTCACCGTATCAGCAATGTGTTTGTGGTGATTGCGGGTTTACTGGCGATGACGGCGATTCTATTTGGTCTACTCAGTTAAGACTGAGATATATAAGCGGTTTAAATGAAAGGATCGAGCATTGCTCGATCCTTTTTTATTACTTTTCTTCGTACATTAGATAGTAACTTTGCTTCATCCCTAAGGCTTGGTAGGTTTGCTGGGCTGCGAGGTTTTCCTGCTCGACATATAAACGGAAGCTGGCGGCGCCACCATTGGCCTCGGCCAATTGTTTTACTTCAGCATAGAGTCTGCCATAAATCCCCTGACGGCGATTTTGCGGGCGAATATATACGCTCTGGATCCAGTAGTAATCTTTGGCGCGCCAGTCGCTCCACTCGAAGGTAACCATCAGCGAGCCGACAATTTCTCCTTCGATTTCAGCTACCAGATAAAAGCCTTTTTCGGGATGATTAAGTAGGGTATTGACGCCTTTGATAAGCGTGGTTTCATCTAAGGCAAGACCTTCAGTCTCTTGCGCCATTGCCTGATTAAATTGGACTAGGGCGCTAAGATCTTGCACTTTAGCTTTACGGATCAACATTTAACAACTCCTCGGCGGTTAATGGCATTTACCGCTCTTGTGTTTGGGATGACGCTGATGTATCGGGATGAGTTAGGCATACACTGTAGCACGGAACCCCCCATCAGAACGAGTGAGCACAGATCCCTATCGCCCTTTAATTGCGGTTAAATTTTGTACGGCTAAAGTCTAATCTGCTAGGCTTGAATAAGGTTTTCACTAGCAGAAGTGGCGCGATTATGGGATTCGTTAAATCAACTCGTCGGTTTAAACCAATATTCTTACAACCTTATGATGCTCATAAAGATTTTCAAGTTAACCATGGGATGCACTTTATGCTAACTTTAGTTACCTTTGGCTTATGGGGGTTGGTTTGGTGGTATTTGATCCTCAAATCTCAGGGGGAAAATCAGTCACTCTTTAGCGGTTTCGATGATGACTACTGGAGCTACCTTATTGAGCGCGAGCAGCCGCCTGCATCGTTGTATCGTCAACGTTTTGCTCCGTCAGACAATACGGCGCAATTCGAGGCCTAAGCGATGCTTTAGCTGGATTTTGCCGCGGTTGATATCAACGTGATATAGATCATCCTTAAAGTTTTATTGCTTATGGTAGACTCGGCGGCTGGCTAATTGAAGGTTAGTCCCGCCAAGGATAAGGCTTTGCCCTATCATCATTTCAAATTCAAGGTTATAAACATGTCAAAACAAAGGTCATCAGCCTTAGGCCGGATCTGGTCTTCTTGGATGTCAGTGCCCCTGTGGCTACAAATTTTCGTTGGTATGGTGCTCGGGATTCTGGTGGGGGTCACTTTAGGCGAGCAGGCTTCCTACCTAAAACCTATTGGCACGCTGTTTGTGAATACCATCAAAATGCTGATTGTGCCTTTAGTCTTTTGTTCCTTGATTGTTGGTGTCACCTCAATGGAAGATACCGCCAAAATGGGCCGGATTGGTTTTAAATCCTTTGCGTTTTATCTCTGTACGACGGCGATTGCGATAAGCCTAGGCTTAGTGGTGGGCTATGTGATTCAGCCTGGTGCGGGTGTTCCTTTGTTGCAACACGAGGCGGTAAGTACGGCCAAAGAAGTACCCTCGGTGATGCAAACGCTTATTGATATAGTGCCCACCAACCCCGTAGCTGCATTGGCGAGTGGCCAGATCCTACAAGTCATTGTGTTTGCCGTGGCACTTGGGATTGCATTGGTATTGATTGGCGACCATGGCAAACCTGCGATTAAGGTGTTTGAGAGCCTTGCTGAGGCCATGTACAAGTTGACCGATATGGTGATGAAGCTTGCGCCCTATGGTGTGTTTGGTCTAATGGCATGGGTTGCGGGTGAGTATGGCATCGATATGCTATGGCCACTGATTAAAGTCATTATTGCCGTTTATATTGGCTGTATTATCCATGTGTTAGGTTTCTACAGCATAGTGCTGCGCCTATTTGCCAAGCTTAATCCGTTGCATTTTTTTAAGGGGATCAGCAATGCGATGGCGGTGGCATTTACCACCTCAAGTTCGGCAGGCACTTTACCTGCAAGTATGAAATGTGCGAGCGAATATCTTGGGGTAAACAAGAAGATCTCCAGTTTTGTATTGCCCTTAGGCACCACCATCAATATGGATGGTACAGCCCTATACCAAGGCGTGACCGCGCTGTTTGTGGCGCAGGCCTTTGGGATTGATTTAACGTGGGTCGACTATCTAACGATTATTTTAACCGCGACGTTAGCCTCAATCGGCACCGCGGGGGTACCGGGCGCAGGCTTAGTGATGTTGACTCTAGTGCTCTCGACTGTGGGCTTACCCTTAGAAGGTGTAGCCTTGATTGCGGGGATTGACCGCATTTTGGATATGGCGCGAACTGTTGTGAACGTCTCTGGTGACTTAGTGGCGACGACTGTAATTGCCAAATCGGAAGATGAACTCGACGTTGAGCATTACAATGCTGATATGGTGCAGAGCGCCGTGATTGCAGAGCAAAATGCCGCAAACGAAAGTGCTGCGACTAAGAGTTAATCGATCGAGTTAAGATTTGATTCGAATAAAAAACCGCCAATCGGCGGTTTTTTATTATCGATACACTTTTATTTCAGTTGGGTTAACACTAAAACAGGTTTATCGTCGCTGCTGAGTAATGTCAGACGTCCTTGCACTAATTTGGCTTTAGCGACCAGTGGTAGTGCTTGCATGACTTTATGCTCTTGCTGCATCAATGAATCGACACAGGCTTTCATGGTGCTGCCACCAGGGATGATTTTCAGCTCTTGCCCTTGCTGGTTATATTGGCCAAAAAAGTTATTGCAGCTGTTATTGCCAGAAAGCTTACCTTCTGCATCGAAGGTGATTTGAGCTGAGCTGTAATCAACAGTCGGTTGTCCTTGGACTGCTTCAATATGCCAGCTTCCCTGTAATGACACAGTGTCTTGATGGGCGACGTCAGTACTCTGACAAGCCGTTAAGCCAAAAAGTAATGCGCTTAATAGAAATGTTTGTTTTAACATTGTCTCAGTTCCTTTTTCGATATTCATGGCAATAGTGTACAAGTTTAGCGAGAGATAAAAAGAGGTTTATATGCAAGATAGTATTAAAAGCACTATGAATTTGTTGAAGTTTTTACATTGGTTAGGGGTTTTGATGTTAGTTTGTGGACTTGGGTTTTATATGTTGACTCAATGGAGTCTAGAAATCAGTGGGATGTTATTGATCGCAAGCTTAATTGGCTTAGGCTTAGTGTTGATGTCACCTTATCCTGTGGTGTTATTTATCCAATGGGCGAAGCGTCAGGATGAGTTGCCAAAATAATAGCGTTTGCGACTTTTACAACTCGGCCGAGTCTGCAGCGGGGTTGTTATAAAGCTCGGCATTGATCCCTTTTGCCTGATTACTGCTCGATTGTGTTGGCTCTTGCAACATAGATTTTAGTTTACAGCGAGCATCTTCCATCATGGGCGCTAACTTAGCCGTCGATTCAGGGGTAAAGAAACTGTAACTGGAATCGAGTTTAAGGTGATGATTTTGCTGTTCTAATTGTTTTTCGACCCGCTTTATAATGTGCAATATATCGCGTTCGCTATCGACAAAGGCTAACACCACAAACTGAGTCGCGCTGAAATGGGCTGCAACATCGGCTGTGCGAATGGTATCTTGAACCAAATTACCGAGGAGCCTGTGATGTTTCTCTTCTAAGCGTTTTTCCGGCGAGTCAGCTTCAATCAATTCGAAGAAAAGAATCCCCGCATGGGCGCCAAAGCGTCGTCCAAGATTGAGTTGCCTAGGAGCCATCATCATAAAGCCGTAATGGTTGAGCATGCCGGTCTCTTGATCGCGCATTGATAGCGATTCGATTCTATGGTTTTGACATAACAGGGATAATTCCTGCTGAAGCAGGATTTGGAAAGGTTCAAGCATGGCGCTGTTGCTTAAAGGATCGGCCATATGGGGGTTTAACACGCATAGTGAACCAAATTGACTGCCATCTGGCCATGCAATAGGGCGGGACAGAATGTATTGAATTCCGTCAAAATCTCTTGGAAGTTCATCGAGCATAAAGCGGCTTAAATTGAGATAATCTCCGTCTATGTTGCTATTTTTTAATGCTTCAAAGAGCGGGAAGTTATTTGGAAAAAGCGTGCCAGAAGTAAAAAGCGGCGTTTCGCTGACAGAACTGACGATCACTTCAAAACCCGATTGCGTTATCTGTAATACAAACACGTGGGTAGCGCTGTAGTAACTTTTTATTAATTCGCATTGTTGCATCCAACGACCTAAATTGACTTGAAGTAGATCGTTGTCAAGCACACTGATTTGGGGATTGATAGTCTCTGGCAGCATAAAATGGCGAGTGAATGACCTACAATTCAATAAGTGTGGGAAACAATAGCGTTATTAGCAAATTTTTTCCTAAAAGATAAAGTCTTTAGTATTTATTTAAGTATACTGACGCGCTTAAAATCTAGCGATAAGCTCAACTTGGACATACCTCTGATGCAAACGCGATTAGCAACTAAACAAGATGTTGATATATTGGCCGCGTTAGAGCGCCAGCATCTCAATGATGAGTTAATGTCTAATGGTGTCAATTTGGAAGGGCAAGCATTTAATCGTAATGAATTAACTCAGCTAATTGATAAGCATTGGATTGTGGTCGCTGAAATTAACGGACGCATTATAGGTTATGTGATTGCGGGACGTTGGTCGTTTTTTGAGACCTGGCCAATTTATCGCAATTTGTTGAAAAGATTGAATCGAATCAATGGCGATGGTCCTCAATTAACGGTGCAAAACAGCTGCCAATACGGTCCTATCTGGGTTGATAAAGCATATCGTGGCCAAGGCGTTTTTGAGGCACTTGTTACTCGCATTTACCGAGAAGCTGCGCCTAGTTTTACTTATCTGGTGACGTTTATAGCTGATGAAAATGAGCGTTCTTTGGCGGCGCATACTCGTAAAGCTAAAATGCAAGTTGCAGATTTTTTTACTTTTTCTGATAGGGATTATTATATTATGAGTGTTGATATTCGCTCATATGCACTCGCTCATCGTTAACTCGTTTTCCCGCCATATTTTACGTTGTTCTGCTTTCAAAAATCAGTATTTTTTAGGTTGATTGTGTCCTAAAAGATTGATCGACTATGTTTTATTAAATAGTTGTCAATAATAACCCTGATATCATGTTTGAACTTCGAAATTTTCTGGATAGAAGTTTTCTTATCTCTGTACGTGAGTCCTTTATCGCGTTACTGCCATTTATTCTTGTTAACTCACTACTATCACTGGTTATAGCGTTATTAAGTAGTTGGATCCCGGAATGGCAAACAACGGCATTTTTTTATGGCTTAACATTTTTTTCTGTGCAGCTTGCAAAGATATTTCCGTTGCTTGCGCTTATTTCTCTTTCCTTCCATTTTGCCAAATATCTTCAGCTTTCAGCGATTGTTGTGTGCTCAATCTCCTTTAGCATCATACTGGCTTTGCATGTGCCAACCACAGAGGAAGTACTTAGCATTGATTATGTTGATGTGGTTTTAGGTGATCCTCGGGTGGTTTTATTACCGATTTTAACGGCATATCTATTGCGCATATTGGTTACTTGGCGATGGCTAGACTTAGTAAAAGGAAAAGCATTGAGTCGATACTTAAAACAGCATCTGAATATTTTTTTGCCAGTAGTTATTTGTTTTATGGTTATATTGATGCTTGTTACCGAAGCATCTGCCTTACTTAGTTGGTTTTTTCGCCACTAATTGATACTTTGCAAACCGCTAGTATTGGGATCCAATTGTTTATCCGTATTTTATTAACCCATGTGCTCTGGAGCTTCGGTGTGCACGGTGATAATGCATATCTACTATTAATTGGTGTCGATAATGGCTTGACTGAGGTTGTACCTAATCTAACCGCGAGTCAATTTATGGATTTGTTTATTCTTTACGGTGGCAGCGGGGCGACGTTATCGCTCATTATTGCTATTTTCATTAGTTCTAAAGACAGTGCAACACGCCATATTGTTAAGATTGCAACGCCCTTTGCATTTTTCAATATCAATGAAATATTGATTTATGGTTTACCTATTATTTTTAACCCTAGATTATTATTGCCATTTATACTCTCGCCCATAGTGAATTTTATATTAGCCTATAGCGCCATCAGTATAGGTATTCTAGAATTTGATGCTCATAGCTTTCCTTGGATAACACCTCCATTTATTAATGCTTATATGGCGAGTGGGCATTTTAGTTCTGTGTTATTTCAATGTTTTTTGATAGCTATCGGTGTGTTGATTTATCTACCATTTGTACAGCGATTTTCTTTAATGAGTGAACACTATGAGTTCGATCGTGAGCTTATAAAAAGGATTCAATTTCAAGCAGATATTGAGCTGATGAATGAAACACATTATCTAAAAAAACAGTCAGAGTCTTTAAAGGCTGAAATTAATTTAGAGAAAACCATCAAAGAGGTGTTAGCCGGTGAATTGCAGCTTCACTATCAACCTAAGATTGCTTTAATTGATGGTAAAGTGGTTGGATTTGAGGCGCTAATTCGTCTTCGGGATGAGTATGGGGCCTTAAAAGGCCCTTATTTTATTGATGCGTTTCAACGTGCGGGCTATTCCCACATTATTGATCGTTTTGTAATTAATACCGTTGCAGAAGATCTTGCTCGTTGGGCATTAGAGGGCTTTTTTCCTAAGGTCAGTATCAATATTGACCCAAATAACATCACCGATAGTCAATTATTAGCGATTATGAATGATAGATTAGGTAGTGTTGCTCATCAGGTCGAAATTGAGATGTTAGAATCGGCATTCATGTTGGATATAAGCCGCATTGATAGCAGTATCAAACAGCTTAAGCAGTGTGGTTTCCGTTTTTGGTTGGATGATTTTGGTACTGGGTTTTCGAGTTTAAGTCTACTGAGTCGAATCAATGTCGATGGTATTAAGCTAGATCGCAGTATTCTCGCCAATGCCAGTGAGCCTAAAGGTCGTACTTTATATCTGCAAATTTGCAAGCTTTGTAGTAGTTTAGGTTTTAGCTTGACAGCTGAGGGGGTTGAAACCCGTGTTGAAGCCGAGTTTGTAAAAGAAGCTGGTGTTGCTTATGTGCAAGGTTGGTTATATGCCAAGGCAATGCCAGGACCCGATGCTAAAGCCTTTTGGTTGGAGATAAATGGTGAGTAAATCCTTGGTCAATATCTTGTTGGCTAACTATGCCCAGACTAGTTTATCGGCGTGGGACAACCTGCGCGTATTATTATCCGAGTGTGCCTTGCTGCAATGTGAGGCCCGAGGATTTGAAGTCGATTGCGACGATAGTCGCCCCCATTATTGGTTACAGATTGAAGATTGTTGGCTCGATTGCGGCCGCACCAATGCTTACAGTGCGGCTATAGTATGTTTAACGCCCGAGGTCGTTCAAGGTGCAAGGATAATTGGCGAACAAGAGTGTGCACTGTTATCCGCCGCGCAGATAAATCTGCTGTGTATGCAAAACGCCCATTTTGACCATTGTTAATCTGGATCACAGGATTAACCATTTCCCCGTCGGGTAATTTCCTTGATAGCCAAAAGGAAGCCGTCCCTGCAAGTACCAGGCTAAACGTTCTTGTGTGAAGTCGCATAGCGTGACTTCGGCTAACAATAAGGTGGCTAAGGTTTCGGCATCATCTGCGACTAGTGCGCAAATCTCGGCAACGGGCATTATTTTCCACGTTTCCAGATAGGCGGTTTTCGCTATTTGAGCGACGATTTCGCTAGAGACTTGGGGCTTTAATCTGTCGGCTTGTTGATGGTCGCTAACACATAAGCTTTCATAGGGTTCAGTGTAGGGCGGTTCGAAAAAACGGTCGGGATCCCTTTCAAGGCAAGTGGCTATGTCTTCTAGGCTACCTAAGGTGTTGGCCATGGGCTCGTAATGGCCCACTTTGTTCGCCCAAGAACAGGATTGGAGTTGTGCGATTAACGGCTTCATTGAGTCTCTGTCTTTTGCATAGAGTAAAAGCCATCTTGCTGAGAGGAATGGAGTTAGGCAATACATCCTAAGCATAAAAAAACCGCCATTAGGCGGTTTTTTCTTGTAAAAGCATGAGCTTAATGTAGATTACAGACCTGCATCGGCGCGCAGTGCGTCAGCTTTATCCGTCGCTTCCCATGGGAACTCGCTGCGGCCAAAGTGACCATAAGCGGCTGTCGCTTGGTAAATTGGACGAGCTAAGTTCAACATCTCAGTCAGGCCGTATGGACGCAGGTCGAAGTGTTGACGGACTAACTTGATTAAGACTTCTTCAGATACTTTACCCGTACCGAAAGTCTCAACACTGATAGAAGTCGGTTCAGCTACACCGATAGCGTAAGACACTTGGATCTCACAACGGTCTGCCAGACCCGCTGCTACGATGTTTTTCGCAACGTAACGGGCAGCGTAAGCAGCACTACGGTCAACTTTTGATGGGTCTTTACCAGAGAATGCACCACCACCGTGACGCGCCATACCACCGTAGGTATCCACGATGATCTTACGACCGGTTAAACCACAGTCACCCATAGGACCACCGATCACGAAACGGCCAGTTGGGTTAATGAAGTATTTAGTGTCCTTGCTCAGCCATTGTGCTGGCAGAACTGGTTTGATGATGGTTTCCATCACGCCTTCAATCAAATCCGCTTGAGCGATATCAGGGCTGTGTTGGGTAGACAATACGATCGCATCAATACCAACAATCTTGTTGTCTTCGTAGGCGAAGGTCACTTGGCTTTTCGCATCTGGGCGTAACCATGGCAGGGTGCCATTTTTACGCACTTCTGATTGACGCTTCACTAATGCGTGGGCATAAGTAATAGGTGCTGGCATCAGAATGTCAGTCTCGTTGCTGGCATAACCAAACATTAAACCTTGGTCGCCGGCACCTTGCTCTTTTGGATCTGCGCGGTCAACACCCTGGTTGATGTCCGGTGACTGTTTACCAATCGCGTTTAATACGGCGCAAGAATCGGCATCGAAGCCCATATCTGAATGGATATAACCAATTTCACGAACCGTTTTTCGGGTAAGCTCTTCAATATCAACCCAGGCAGAGGTGGTCACTTCGCCACCTACTAATACCATGCCAGTTTTGACATATGTTTCGCACGCAACGCGCGCTTTAGGATCTTGGGCCAGAATCGCGTCTAGCACAGCATCAGAAATCTGATCTGCAATCTTATCGGGATGACCTTCTGAGACCGACTCAGAAGTAAACAAGTGCTTTGCCATAGTAGGAAAATCTCGTCGTTAGCAATCAAACGTGTAGAAGCATCTACATCTAGACGGCTATTTTAGTGGAAATTCATCGCCATGACACCCCCAAAGCTAAATATTTCTGTACTTAGTGAGGTAAATCTCAGCTTTAAAATTTGAACTAAAAAGCGTTTAAGTTAATTAACTTTTTGAAAATTATAATTAAAAACTATAATCACTCTCTGCAAACCGTTGGGTAAACTTGGAATCGTTGCTGTTTTCCCATCACGGACTCTTTAAGGTTAATGACACTGAGTGATTGTCATTGCGAGTTTAGTACGATGTTTTGGCTTGAATAGTTCATCTTTAAGCTATTTTTTTATCGTAAAAAGTCCCATTGGGAGTGCGAAGACAAGATTGTGGTGAATTTTCGTTTGCGTCGCTTCGCTATGTAGGGGAAAATATGCATCCAAATTGCCCGCTAGACCCCCACAAATTAAGCAGGAGAGAGCATGCCTTCCCGTAAAGTACTCGCCAACGCAATCCGTGCGTTAAGTATGGATGCAGTTCAAAAAGCAAACTCAGGCCACCCTGGCGCCCCAATGGGCATGGCAGATATTGCGCAAGTGCTGTGGAATGATTTCCTTAAGCACAATCCGAACAATCCGAAATGGGTAGATAGAGATCGTTTTATCCTCTCTAACGGTCATGGCTCTATGCTGATCTACTCTTTATTACACCTCACGGGCTACGATCTGCCAATGGATGAGCTGAAGCAATTCCGCCAGTTACATTCTAAAACCCCAGGTCACCCAGAATATGGTTACACCCCAGGTGTTGAAACCACCACGGGTCCATTAGGTGCGGGGATCAGCAACGCTGTGGGTATGGCGATTGCAGAAAAAACCTTAGCGGCACAGTTTAACCGTGAAGGTCACGAGATTGTTGACCACTACACATACTGCTTCCTCGGCGATGGCTGCTTGATGGAAGGTATTTCCCACGAAGCGTGTTCTCTGGCTGGTACCTTAGGCCTAGGCAAACTGATCGCATTTTGGGATGACAACGGCATCTCTATCGACGGTCATGTTGAAGGCTGGTTTACCGATGACACGCCAAAACGTTTCGAATCATACGGCTGGCATGTGATTGCTAACGTAGATGGTCACGATAGCGATGCGATTCGCGCGGCTATCGAAGCGGCTAAAGCGGTCACCGACAAACCAACCATGATCTGCTGCAAAACCATTATCGGTTTTGGTTCGCCAAACAAATCTGGCAGCCACGATTGCCACGGCGCGCCATTAGGTGATGCGGAAATCGCCGCGGCCCGTGAATTCTTAGGCTGGCCACATGCGCCATTCGAAATTCCTGCCGACGTATACGCTGGTTGGGATGCTAAAGAAGTGGGAGCAGCCCGTGAAGCGGCATGGAACGATAAGTTTGCCGCTTACGCGAAAGCTTACCCAGAACTGGCTGCTGAATACGAGCGCCGTGTACTGAAAGGTGAATTACCAGCCGATTTCGAAGCCAAAGCACAAGCCTTTATCCAAGAATGCCAAGCCAAAGGCGAAGGTATTGCGAGCCGTAAAGCGTCACAAAACGCGATTGCAGCCTTTGGCGCTATGCTGCCTGAACTGTTAGGCGGCTCAGCAGACTTAGCGGGTTCTAACCTCACCTTGTGGGCAGGTTCTAAAGGGATTCAAGACGATCCAGCGGGTAACTACGTGTACTACGGTGTGCGTGAATTCGGTATGAGCGGCATCATGAACGGTGTGTCTCTGCACGGTGGTTTCATCAACTACGGCGCGACTTTCATGATGTTCATGGAATACGCACGCAACGCTGTACGTATGTCTGCACTGATGGGAATTCAAAACATCTTCGTTTACACCCATGACTCTATCGGTCAAGGTGAAGACGGCCCAACTCACCAACCCGTTGAGCAATTAGCTAACCTGCGTATGACGCCAAACATGGCGGTATGGCGCCCATGTGACGCGGCTGAAACCGCAGTAGCGTGGAAAGCGGCTATCGAACGTCGCCATGCTCCAACATCACTGATCTTCAGCCGTCAAAACCTGAAGGCTCAAGCACGTACTGCTGAGCAATTAGCCAATGTGGCAAAAGGCGCTTACGTACTGCAAGACTGCGCGGGTACACCTGAGTACATTCTGATCGCTACTGGTAGTGAAGTGCAATTGGCGGTAGAAGCTGCTGCGGCCCTGACTGAACAAGGCAAACAAGTTCGCGTGGTATCTATGCCATCAAACACTGAGTTTGATAAGCAAGATGCTGCTTACAAAGAATCTGTACTGCCAAAAGCCGTAACTAAACGTATTGCTATCGAAGCGGCCCATACTGACTTCTGGTACAAGTATGTTGGTTTCGAAGGCACAGTTGTGGGCATGACTACTTTTGGTGAGTCTGCGCCAGGCAACGTGCTGCTGAAGCACTTCGGTTTCACCGTTGAAAATGTGCTGAACGCTGCAAAATCACTAGGCTAATTGTTTAGGTGATGGGATTACCGACAAAAGGTTAAACTTTTGAAAGGTTAATCTGTATAATGCGGCCTGCAATTGTTTGCAGGCCGTTTTTGTATATGCAGTATTGTTAAGAGGAAATAAAGACCTCAATGATCCGAGTCGCAATCAATGGTTATGGTCGTATTGGCCGCTCAATCCTTCGTGCTTTATATGAGTCCGGAAAACGCCAGCAAATCCAAATTGTCGCAATCAATGAGTTGGCTAAGCCTGAAGCCATTGTCCATTTGACCCAGTACGATACTACCCACGGTCGATTTCAGCCCAGAGTCAAATTAGTCGATGATCAGATGCTGATCGGCGATGACGCCATCAAAATTCTCCATGAACCTGATCCAGCCAAGCTACCTTGGCGCGAGATGGACATCGATATCGTCTATGAAGCGACAGGTGCCATTTTAGATCGACAAAGCTGCGAGGCCCATATCCACGCGGGTGCCAAACAAGTCTTAATCAGTCATCCTTCATCGGCCGATGTCGACGGCACAATCGTTTACGGTGTGAATCAAGAATTACTGCGCGCCGAGCATACAGTGGTCTCCAATGCCTCTTGTACCACCAACTGTATCGTGCCTGTGATTGATGTACTGGATAAACACTTTGGTGTGAAAAGCGGCGCGATTACCACCATTCATTCGGCGATGAACGATCAGCAAGTGATTGATGCCTATCATGATGACTTACGCCGCACCCGAGCTGCGGGTCAGTCAATTATCCCTGTTGATACTAAACTTGCCCGTGGTATTGAGCGGATTTTGCCGCACATGAAGGACAAATTTGAGGCGATTTCGGTGCGAGTGCCGACGATTAACGTTACCGCTATCGATCTTTCGGTAACATTAGATAAAACAGTGGATATTGCGACCGTCAATCAAGTGTTAGAATTGGCCGCCAATGGACGATTTAACGGCATCTTAGGCTATACTGACGAGCCGCTGGTATCCTGTGATTTTAACCATGATCCGCGCTCCAGTATTGTCGATGGCACCCAGACTCGGGTGAGCGCAGGGCAGTTGGTTAAACTGTTGCTGTGGTGCGATAACGAGTGGGGCTTTGCCAATCGCATGTTAGATACCAGTTTAGCGATGATTGCAGCTAAACAAAGCTGAAGATAAGAATTGATACCAATGGGTTAAAGCGTAGTGGCCAATTCGACGGGATGTCGAGTGCCGAATCGCCATCTACACTAACCGATTGATGAAAAACCAGTTTGTTTTTTGATTATAAAAGGAAGCGTTACCATGGCAATTATCAATATGTCAGATTTAGATCTCCAAGGTAAGCGAGTGCTTATTCGTGAAGATCTCAATGTGCCTGTCAGCAACGGCGTCGTCACCAGTGATGCACGTCTGCGTGCCTCACTCCCCACTATCGAGTTAGCCCTTGCCAAAGGTGCAGCGGTGATGGTGATGTCTCACTTAGGTCGTCCAACCGAAGGTGAGTACAACAGTGAATTCTCCATGCAACCTGTAGTCGATTACTTGGCCAAAGCCCTGTCTTGCACCGTCCGTTTAGCGACCGACTATTTAGACGGCGTTGAAGTTGCGGTAGGCGAAGTGGTTGTGTTTGAAAACGTTCGCTTTAACAAAGGCGAGAAGAAAAACGATGAAGCGCTGTCAAAGAAAATGGCAGCCTTATGTGATGTGTATGTGATGGATGCTTTTGGCACGGCTCACCGCGCAGAAGCCTCAACGAATGGTGTTGGTTTACACGCCCCTATCGCCTGTGCTGGTCCATTACTGGCCCAAGAGTTAGATGCTTTAGGTAAGGCGTTAGATAATCCTGCTCGTCCATTAGTTGCGATTGTTGGTGGCTCTAAAGTGTCAACTAAGCTGACCGTATTAGAAAGTTTATCCGGCATTGTGGATCAATTAGTGGTTGGCGGTGGTATCGCCAACACCTTTATCGCTGCGGCGGGCCACAACGTGGGTAAATCCTTATACGAAGCGGATTTAATTGATGAAGCTAAGCGCTTAGTGGCGAACGCCCAAAGCCGCGGTGGCGATATTCCTGTGCCTACCGATGTGGTTGTGGCGGGTGAGTTTAGTCCAACGGCTGCTGCGACCTTAAAAGCAGTGAGTGAGGTTGGCGATAGCGACATGATTTTCGACATCGGTCCCGACAGCGCCGAAGCGTTAGCGAAAATCATTGAGTCTGCTGGCACTATCGTATGGAACGGTCCTGTGGGCGTGTTCGAATTCGACCAATTCGGTGAAGGCACTAAGCGTATCGCGCAAGCTATCGCTGATTCTAAAGCCTTCTCTATCGCTGGCGGTGGTGACACCTTAGCGGCGGTCGATAAATACGGTATCGCCGATAAAGTCTCTTACATCTCTACTGGTGGTGGTGCTTTCCTCGAGTTCCTCGAAGGTAAAGAGTTACCCGCTGTAGCTATGTTGAAAAAACGCGGTGCCTAACATTGAGTTAGGTATTGCGCTGTCGCGGCACTGCGCCGCGACAGCACAAAAAATGATAAAAAATTATAAAAAAAACCGCTCCTTCTCTAAAGGGATTTACACATCACTAGAGCGATTGAGCATAAAAATCCATCCAAACGATAGCGACCTCGGTGACCCAGCGTTAATGTGAAGTCACCCTATTATTGGAGTTAAAAAAATGGCGTTAATTTCCCTACGACAACTACTCGATCACGCGGCAGAACATGGATACGGTGTGCCAGCGTTCAACGTAAACAACCTTGAGCAAATGCGCGCCATCATGCAGGCCGCAGAAGCCACCGACAGCCCTGTTATCGTGCAAGCCTCTGCGGGTGCGCGTAAATATGCGCGTCCACAATTCTTAAAATACCTGATGACGGCTGCACTTGAGCAGTATCCCGATATCCCAGTTTGTATCCACCAAGACCATGGTACTGACCCTGATATTTGTCAGCGTTCTATCCAATTAGGTATGTCATCAGTAATGATGGACGGCTCATTAATGGCCGACGGTAAAACCCCAGCGTCTTACGAGTACAACGTTGATGTGACTCGCAGAACTGTTGCATTCGCCCACGCGTGTGGTGTGTCTGTCGAGGGCGAAATCGGTTGTTTAGGCAGCTTAGAAACCGGTACTGCCGGTGAAGAAGACGGTGTGGGCGCTGAAGGCGTATTAAGCCACGACCAACTGCTGACCAGCCCAGAAGAAGCGGCACGCTTCGTTGCTGATACCCATGTTGACGCGCTAGCGATTGCAATTGGTACCAGCCACGGCGCATACAAGTTCAGCCGTAAACCAACGGGTGATGTACTGCGTATCGACCGCATCAAAGAAATCCATGCCCGCATTCCTAACACTCACTTAGTGATGCATGGATCTTCTTCTGTGCCGCAAGAATGGCTTAAGATCATCAACCAATACGGTGGTCAAATTCCTGAAACTTACGGCGTGCCATTAGAAGAAATCGTTGAAGGTATCAAACACGGCGTGCGTAAAGTGAACATCGATACCGACTTGCGCTTAGCGTCTACTGGTGCGGTACGTAAATACTTGGCCGAACACCCAAGCGAGTTCGACCCACGTAAGTTCCTGAAAGCCTCTATGGAAGCGATGGCAGACATCTGTACCGTTCGCTACGAGGCCTTTGGTTGTGCGGGTCAAGCCTCTAAGATTAAGCCTTTGTCTTTACAAGCAATGTACAAAGCGTATCAATCAGGTGCTTTAGACCCTAAGATCAACCTGTAAGCCTTAAATCACTTTTCAAAGCCCGCTGATTAGCGGGCTTTTTTATGCAAAAAATCGATGAATTTTTATTTTTCAATCGTAAATGTTAGTATTACGCAGATTTTTAGGGGATTAAACGGAACAGGAACGGATAAACATGAAGAAAGTACTGACCGCTGCACTATTGATGACGGCGCCATTTATGGCGAATGCGGGAGCCGATTTTGTTAAAGGCGATAAAACATTCGCGGGCGAAGCCGAGCTAGGTGCAACCTTAACCACAGGCAACACAGATACCTCATCTTACAAAGGTCGCTTAAACTTCAAACACGAATTAGGTGATTGGGAAAACCAATATCTTTTAGAAGGTTTATATAAAGAGGATACTGGCGAGGTTACGGCTAAGCGCTATTTAGCGGGGGCACAAGGCAACTATAAGATGACTGACCGCAGCTATCTATTTGCTAACGCTAACTACGAAGTTGACCCTTTTACCGGTTATGACTACACAGTATCTGGCGCGACGGGTTATGGTCATAGGCTCTATGACACCAGCAAGACTTTCTTAGATGTTGAAATCGGTCCCGGTTATATCTATCAACGCCTCGATTCAGAGCAAGCTCTGTTAGAGGGCACAGATTCCAATGACAGTGTGGTTGCCCACGGTGTGATTAACTTCGAAACTGAAATCACAGAAACCTCAAAATTCCAACAGCGTTTTGTCGCCGACTATGGTGATAAATTAGATGCGCGTTCGGAAACCTCACTCACTGCGAATATTATTGGCGCCTTGGCAATGAAGTTTGCCATTATCGTGCGTTATAACAGCGAGCCGCTGGACAATAAAAAGAGCACCGATACCGAAACCAATATGACCTTGCTCTATTCGTTCTAATCAATGTGATTGATATCAACATAAAAGCACCGAGAGGTGCTTTTTTATTGGCTGTTTTTAGACTAACTTGAAACAAAGTTAGTTAAATCTTTATTAGTTTCGCCTGTAGTTATACAAAAATTAATGTTGTAAGTGCCTTTGGTTATCGGGAAATACATAGAAAGTTGCGTTTTATCAAAATTTACAGAACCCGAGCTATGGTAATTTGCGAACTGATTTCCCTTGCAGAGATGAATTTAGATGAAATTACAGCGGTGGTTTAGAAACAGTGGAATGGCATTATTTAGCCTATTCTGTGTTGCAATATTGAGCGGATTCTCACCAGCAGTTTGGGCAATGACCGAAGGAACAGAACGGCTCGATTTAACCGCTGCATCAGTGGGGTATATTGCCGTATGCGTCTTCGTGCTTGCCTATATTTTGGTGATGGCCGAAGAGGCGCTGCACCTGCGTAAATCCAAACCCGTATTGGTCGCAGCTGGCATTATTTGGGGCATGATAGGTTTTGTGTATGTGCAAAATGGTATGTCAGAGGTCTCTGAAGCAGCCTTTAAGCATAATTTATTGGAATATGCCGAGTTATTACTCTTCCTATTGGTGGCGATGACCTATATCAATGCCATGGAAGAACGAAATTTATTCGATGCCATTCGCGGTTGGTTAGTGGGACGTGGTTTTAGCTTACGAACCGTTTTCTGGTTGACAGGCTTTATGGCTTTCTTTATTTCGCCCGTGGCTGATAATTTAACTACCGCATTATTAATGTGCGCTGTGGTCATGAAAGTTGGCGCTGGACAGCGAAAATTTATTACCCTCGCTTGTATCAATATCGTGGTGGCGGCCAATGCGGGCGGCGCATTTAGTCCCTTTGGTGATATCACGACCCTGATGGTATGGCAAAAAGGGTTAGTGCACTTTGCCGATTTTTTCCATCTATTTATTCCTGCATTAGTCAACTTTGTCGTGCCAGCGGCAATTATGAGTATATTTATTCCGCATTATATCCCTGAGCCTGAAAAAGAGCAGGTTTACACTAAACCTGGCGCTAAACGTATTGTGGCGCTCTTTCTGCTGACGATTGCTACTGCAGTATGTGCTCACTCTTTCCTTGGTATGCCACCGGTGCTGGGGATGATGACAGGTCTTGGCTTCTTGCAATTCTTTGGTTATTACCTGCGTAAAACCTTTGATCGCTCCGTTGCTCGTGAACGGGCAAAGGCGGAGTTACGTCAGGATAAACAGCGTCTTCAACAGTTAGGTAGTGTCGTACCGTTCGATGTGTTTAATCGGATCTCCCGTGCTGAGTGGGATACATTGCTGTTTTTCTACGGGGTAGTGTTATGCGTAGGTGGTCTTGGTTTTATGGGGTATTTAAGTCTCGTTTCTGAGGCCTTGTATTCCCATTGGGATGCGACCTTTGCCAACGTAGCCATCGGTTTGTTGTCTTCAGTCGTGGATAATATTCCGGTGATGTTTGCGGTGTTGACTATGAATCCAGATATGGCCTTAGGTCAGTGGTTACTGGTGACGTTAACCGCAGGGGTGGGTGGCAGTTTATTGTCCATCGGCAGTGCGGCAGGGGTAGCATTAATGGGTCAGGCGAGGGGGATTTATACCTTCGGATCACATTTACGTTGGACTCCTGTCATTGCGTTGGGATATGTGGCGAGTATTTTAGTACATATGTGGCTCAATGCTGCAATGTTCTAAAAACAAATGAAACATAATGTATCCTTGTTTGTTTTTAGCATTAAATTTTTTATTGATGTAATTCACAGATTATTCATCTGATGCGGGGAGATGTCCTCGGATTACTGCGTTATTAAAGTTCAAATTGTATACTCGGCTTCAAGTTAGGTAATGCTAGGAGCCGAGATGCAAATTGGTGATTGTTGGTTTGATGCCCAAGAACATTTGTTAGTCGATGCCTCTGGCTGTCGCTGGATACTGAGTAGCGATGAATATCAAGTACTGAGCGTATTGGCTAAGCATCGAGGTAAGGTGGTTTCCCGCTTTGAATTAACGCAGTTATTGTCATCCTATGTTAAGGGTGCCCGTCGGTGTGATGATACTCTCGATGATGTTATCAAGCGGTTGCGTTCTATATTAGGAAAAAAGCCATATTCTTTACTCGATACGGTACGGGGTGAGGGGTTTATTTTATATCCTTCATCAGTGTCGATTAATCATAAGCTACTTGACTCCCCAACATATCAAATCAATCCGTTACAGTTCGCATTGATCATACTTGTTACCCTGATAGCTCTATGTGGGATTGGGGCGCATATTAGCCATCCAACGCAAATTGCACCGAATTATAGCCAGCAGATCCAGAAGCCAAATGGTTTGGCGTCAGAGGTTAAGTTCTACACTGGGCAATACTACTGTGCGGAGATGAAGTCCCTCGTTGAACAAATGATGGGGCAAATTGAAGCGTGTGCCGTGTTTCCTTGGCAATCTGTGGCGGCGAATATTTCTATTGATCGCAAGTTAATCAGCTTTATTTTACGGGATAACCGTGAGAATGGGCTTAAGTTTCAGACGATAAAATTAATGTCTGACAATTTTATGAGTGATACATCGCAACCTGATTGGTTAACACTTGCGGGGATATGTAGCTAAGATGGTATCCAGCATTTTCTCGTTAAGCCGTTTAAAACCATGGCAACTCCTGTTAATCATTATGCTCGGATTGGGGGGGCTGCTATATGGATATGGGCAGAGTGTTAGCCATAAAAGTTTACACTTAGATTGTCATGCTCAGTTATTCCAGCCACCATTTTCCGATGCATCTTCGTCATTATTGCGCCATTCTTTATCGCTTTCGGTCCAAGTGCAGGGGCAAAAGGCAACTTTAGATTATAGTTATGGCATTGATAATAAGGATCTTGCGTCCATCAACTATTCTGGTGAGGTTAAACATTTTGACATTGGCACTATGACCTATCAATTTGATTTAGCTCAAGCGAATATCAAAATGGATCTGCTGCAAACAGAGCTCCCTGAGCCGATTCGAGAGGATGTGCAACGCTCAAGGGCTGCATTAATCGCGCTGGGAACCATGAGCTTTAATATGCAGATTGTGGATATTAATCGTATTGATGACTATACCCTGATTAAATTTATGCCCAGTGGTAATTTATGGGCGTGTAGTAGTCGCTAATAACAAAATAGGCATCCAAACCTAGAAGTGGATGCCTATTTGATTAGGAGTCGATGAAAAGGATTACAACGGAACGACTGGAACTAAGGTCAGTTCATTATTGGCTTTGGTACCATAAATTTGAATCGCGACTTTAATTTGCGCCACGGCGCCACTTGGGTCCTGTTGCTGCCAATCAAGTCCTGCTATTTCAAACTGATATTGACCATTTTTTACCTCGGTTAATTTACCGCTGCATTCACCTTTGCTTTGGCAACGATAGCTTTGAGTGACATGCCAACGTTTCCATGCTTTAGCATTTGACGACGATTTATTCTTGTCAGGAAAGCCAAAATAGTAAATATCGTAGTTTTTAGCCGCAGTGATTGCCGCTTGTGACGCATCAGCCAATGTAAATAACAACGTGCCGGTATTGGGATCAAATTGCTTTACTGCCAGATTAATTTGCGTCGCCTCGTCAATACTCACGGTTTTTTCGACGGGCGGAGGTGGTGGCGGAGGTGTGATTTCCTCTGACTTGTTATCGTCACTACCACAGCCAGCAAGGGTAAACGAAGCTAGGGTTAACGCAAGTAATGGGTATTTCATCACTGCCTCCTTAATTAAAATGTCCAGTGTGGCAAGTGGTACATTCCATATCCGTTTTAACGCTTGCTGCCGAGCCTAATGTTCCTGTGCTGCCATGACAAACTTGGCAATCCTGAGCCTCAAGTGAAGGTTTGCTACCTGGTAAGGCACCGATATTCTCTCCTTGGTGGGCACGGTTTAGCAGTTCGACCAGGTAATACGCCATGGAAGCTGATAGGCGATAACAGCGTTCACCTTTTTTAGCAAAGGGTAGGCCTGATGCCCTAGACCAGTTACTAATAGAAGAGTGGCACAATACGCTCATGGCTTTTGATGAACTACCAACCAGAGCCGTTTTTTCTGCGGTTGAGCCTATGCCTGCAATAAATTCAGGGGAAGATAAAGGTAGCGTTGTATTTTCATAATAACGGAATGTGTTAGCAATCACGGCGCTGTTCTGACCATTAATATCATCTAAGATATTGACTAACATACCGATAGCGTTGAGGTTACCACATAAGGTGCCTTGGCCTGTGACCCCTGCAAAACCATAACCGGCAAGCGCGGTTGGGATAGTTTTAAACTTATCAGCATCGGCACTATTAGATTGCGCTAGCATAGTGACGACAGAGTGAAATACTTGGTGCATACAGCCACCACCTGTCTCGTAGGCGAGTTTAGCGGTTGCCATGGGGTCTAGTGGTGCGTATTTGAGTTTTTCGCCGAGTGCTAATTGATATTGACCGTCGGCATTGGTCGCCGCAAAGGCTGACGTACCCATTAATGTTGCGCCCGCTGCCGCTGTGCTGATACCGATAATACGAGTTAATGCTTGGCGTCGATTAATGCTCATCATAAATTCCTCTTTAGTAATTGCTTTTATTTATCAATCAGAAAACTGGTTTGATGAAAGCCATTCTAGGGAGCTAAAAGATAAATAATGTGATTTGCCAGAGAGGATATTTCCCTTATTAGTGAAGAAGGTGTCGTTGAATTTTTAATTGCTTTATAAGGTTGAATTTTGGGTAATAATTCGCTTTTTTAGATTGTAATTTGTGCTGACACACATTATTTGTGATATTTATGTAAATTTGTAAGCATTTATCAGCCAACGCTATTGTTTGCAAATACCATTTACATCTGTGAACTAAAGCAGATTTTTATTTTATACACCCAACCTGCGGCTTATCTCACGAAATGTAATTATTTGCCGCCTTGGGTTAACAGGATCACAGTAATCATTAGAAGCCTTGCATAGACTTAATTCCATGATTTTATAGGCTTGGGGTTTTCTTTATGCAAGTGGGGAGCTGTTGGTTTGACAAAGAGCGTGGTTTGCTCGTCGAACAAGCTCGGAATGAATCTTGGCATCTTCCTCGTGCTGAGTTACAGGTGTTGACCTTATTGGTTGAACATCAAGGTAAACTGGTCTCAAAGCATGAGCTTAAGACTGGTGATGGTGAGCACCCACCGCTAACAGATACTTCACTCGCTCGCGCAGTATTTATGATCCGCTCTTTTCTTGGTCCGCAGTATGAAGGGCTGATTGAAACCGTCAAAGGCCAAGGTTATTTGCTACACAATACCCAAGGGCAGCGGTTAAAAAGCTTTCATTATTCTCGATTACAGTCACTACCTTGGTGGAGTGCGCTACTGGTTTTTGGTTTTATGCTGGCGATTTCGGGTTTTTATCTTAGCCGAATTGATCATAGTGTGCCGACTGAACCCTTGTTATCGACAGAACTTCCTTTGGCATCAGGACAACATATTCGCTTGCACCTTTACGCTAATTCTAAAACGAACAATACCATATTGTTTGAGTTAGGCGATCGATTGGGTCAGGGACTAAGCCGCTGCGGACAGAGTGATTGGTCCGAGGTTTATTCCTCTCTTTCACATGATAAACAAGTGCTTAACATTACTTTGCGCGGCCATAAGCTCGGGCAGTCCGTTATTCGAAACTTAAAGATAAGTGATTTTAGACGCCCTAAAGAGTTTATTGATGCACAGTGGCTACAGGAGATTGGGATCTGTGGCTAAGTGGCTAAAGTGGACGATAAATCTCACGATTCTCACTGCGCTGATTGTGGCTTGCGGGGTGATTTATCTGCAATCAGTCTCAAATAAGGCAGTGATCCTCAATTGCAGCTCCGAACTTTTTGACCGTCATGCTCAACGGGTTGAAGATGGTAAATACTATCTTTTAGTCGATGTACTGATCTCTGCGGGCAATGCACAGATTAATTATCGATATTTTAACCTCGATGGCTCCAGTGCAGGCACCATTCTGATGCAGGGCGAAGTGCAAAATATGGAACTCAATCGTATGGCCTACAACGTGTCGGTTAAGACCAAGACAGAATCTGAGGAGGTCGATAAAAAACATTGGCCAGAGCATATGAAGTATCTGTCTTATATAAGTAGCTTACATTTTAGTGAGTCAGGCAGACATAACCTTAGCATTGAGGTGCTTGATAGTGACCCAGACCAAGACTACGCCGTGGTATTGTTTCAGCCCAGTAATACGGTTTGTGGTTGTCGAATCGTCAATAGCCGAATTTAATCAGTGAATTTAGCGCGCTTTCGGTTTAGATTGTATTTTCGATGGTGTTAATGCTGACTCTTTGGCTCCAATCATTAAGGTTTTTGTGTTTAAGATACGTGTCAAACAAGAAGAATCCCTGTCGATTAAGTTCAGCCACCAGATGGAAAAGGGCGATAATCGTCAGCTTGACCTCTATTTCTTTTTACCTAAGGAAATGGGCATAGGTGCGCACACCTTAAACGAAGAAGAATATTATCATAGCGCCATTGTTGGCCGCCGTTCTTACTATTCCGAAGGTTTGCATTTACCGCTCGTACAAGGCCGTTTTGCTAGTATGAATCGCCGCACTGTGGAAGAGTTTAGGCTGTACTTAAACTTGTTTGCCTACCAATTTGCGGTAGCGGTTGAAAACGATGTCAAAGAACTCAATCGGATTGCTGATGTTGAGCATTTTTATCTCGCACTCGATGAGTTGTGTGAACAGATAACCCAATTGCTGAAAAAGTTTCGCCGTAATGAACCAGGCGATGCTAAATGGAAATCCTATTTTGAAAATGCGGATAACTATCTGTCTTGGTTTTGTGAGCAGCAACTGCTAAAAGTATTAGCCCACGCTACCCGTACCAGTGACTTTTCCGACATTCAAGAGCGAGTGCTAACTCTTTGTCGAAATGAATCAGCCTATCGTGATGCCAATAACTATAACTCGGCACAGACAAAACAAGATCCTAATCGAATTTCGAATAAGATGCTGTTATTACGGCGTTTGATTCAGCAAGGGGTCGTACTTAAAGAAGAGTTAAAATCGCTGGGGATCGGCCTTAAAAAGTTCACAACGGGGCTTGCCACGGCATTAGTGATGTTGGTGGTGTCGGCGCTGATTATTGAGGCACAGGGCGTTTTTAGCGGTTTTACTATTGCCCTCGTATTGACCTTAGCGGTGATATACGGATTTAGGGAAATCTTTAAGGACGATGTGCGTAATGCTCTTTGGCGCTTTATCCAGCGTGGCCGGCCGCGGTGGAGCCGTATCTTAAGGGATACCACTAGCCAGGCTGTTATTGCTAAACAATTGGTGTGGTTGGAGTTTATGCGGCCACAGGATTTACCCGAAAAGGTAAACGAAATCCTAAAACACCGACATAGCCAGAACAAAGTCGATGCCGAGATCCTCCATTACAAAATTGCGACTCGGGTAAACCAAGGCGAGTTTCAGGCGGGCTATTCAACAATTCAAGAGCAAGTCAACTTTAGTTTTGTGCCGTTTGCCCGCTACTTAGAGCGGGGCAAAGCCAAGATTTACAAGGAGCTTGAGGGCAAAATCAGCCATGAGTCGGTCGAGCGTCGTTACCAGGTTAATCTAATTTTAGTGCTACGTGATGGCCGTGAAGAGCCGGAATATGCTCGCTATAAAATCACGATGAACCGCTCTGCGATTATCGAAATCACCCAAAGCCAACTGCCAGATTCTTTTAATCCGCCCGTTAAGACGGATGGCGAGTAAAAGCCTGGCCGATATTCTGGTCGTTATTTTGTTTTGCCCTTTTGAGTGCAACCTCGGCATTGCTGAGGTATTGCTCCAGACTTTGTCCTTCTTGATAGCTAGCTATGCCGATGCTGATCCCTTCACCTAAACCGTTGCTGTTAAGCTTTTCTATGGTATTAAGGGCAAAGTGATGTGCCGCTGTTGCATCGGTATCTGGAAGTAATAACAACAGCTTACCCAGTTGCCAATGGAGTATTTGATAGTGGGTTGGTATCTCAAGTAATAGCTGAATTTCCACTTCTTGCTGGCGATTTTCGAGTTGATCGATATCGCTCATGTGGCTCAGTAATCCCTCCGGATTAATGTCCATCACGAGTAGACTCGAGTGGTTGCGGCTTTGGGGCGAAAGTGAAGCAAAATAGCGTTCTAAATCTGACAGGTGCTGCAAAATCGTGCTGCGATGTGGCACAAAACTGCGGGGTTCTGCGCCACGTTGGCCATCGATAGCTTGTTCTAAGGTACAGATGATGTAATCAATCTCACCGTCAGTCGCGACATGTCCCTTGAGGGTGGCCTGTAAACAATTTGAGTGACGTAGATTGGGTGAGCAAAGGATCTGGCCTTGCCATTGGCCTTGCATGCTGATTTGGGCAGTGATCCGTTGCCATTGATTACCTAAATCGTTAGACAGCAATGACGCTAAATCATGATTCAGATCGCCGTTGAGTTGCATGAGCTGATCAAATACTGGGTTAATTTTTATCAACTTACCATTGGCATCCGTCAGTGCGGTCGCCACCGTAGTATCACACAGCAGCTCACTTAAGAATGCTTGGTTCTGACTGTTTATAATGGCGCTGATATCTTCAAGCGTGATCAACATATGGGGTAAACCTCGCCCTAATCGTGGGGCTTGTCGTACGTTGACTCTTAGTGTTGAACCCGTTTCATTGTCGAGCGACAAGTGACCAGACCATTCACCCAATCGGTGCACTTGTTCAAGGATTTGCGTGTGCGTTAGATCATCGAGATTTAAGGCTCGTTGCAGACTTCGATCGGTTAGTTCATCTTGGGGAACTCGAGTCGCTTCTGCCGCTTTAGGGTTGGCACTGATAATGCGCGCCTGTTCATTGGCTAATATAAAGCCTATTTCACTGTTAAACAGTGAGTTTGCAACGTCAATGCTGTATTGGCGCGAGCGATACTGTAACCGATACATGTGGCTAAGTAGAATGACCCAAGCGGCCAGTAACGTCAGAACTAAAGAAGCGACGATAACGATGTTCTGCCACTGCGAAAACTTTGAGGCAATATCGTCGTTACGGATATAAGAGAGTAAAAAATATTCCCGTCGCAGCTCGGGTTGGTTAGTGAGTTCAACTTTAAGGTAAACAAACGTCGCGTCTTCACCGTGAAACTGGCCAAAGTTGCTCATCGACATTTCGCGCCATAGTGCCGGATAACTTTGGCGTAAACTCGCGCCTAAGGTATCTGGAATATGGGTTAACGGTGCAAGATCGCTTACCCCTGCATAGAGTAATCCTTGGGTATCCAGTACTAACATGGGGGATTTATTGCTTGAGAAAGCCGGTTTTATCGCTTCTAACATCTGTACCATTGAATTGTAGGTAACGAGATAACCTAAAGAGCTTTGATCGGGTTTTTCTAACCAGGTCATTTGATACATATAGGGTTCGAGCATGCCATTGAGTGGCACAAACTCTAAAGGTGAGGTGAACACTTCTTTTCCACCTAAATTACGGCTAGAACCAAGAAGGGTCGCTGGAAGTGCATCCTGACTAAAGTTAGCCGGTGTTGCAAATTTATAATTTCCCTGAGGGTCGAAGAGGGCAATCCCTAGTAGTTCGGGAATATGCTCAACGAGTTCTTGCCAACTTGCCTGTAATTTTTGCTCTGCTGCAGGAGTTGGATTTTTAAGATATTGATTGAGTAGTTCATCCTTGGCGAACAACTGAGTGCGAAACTGCTGAAAGGCAACCTTATCTGTGATCAGCGTGCCTATCGTTTGTAATTCGCTATATCTTTGAGTTGCCCATTCTTCCTGTAACCTACGCTCACCTAAGGTAATGATTAAATTAGTTAAAATGATCATACCTATCACAAGCATCGATAACTGACTCGCAACAGCCAACAGGCGTTGGTGAGACCAATGCAGCCCTTGGGTCAATGAAAGTAATGGTGCGAGTGGATGTAGGCTTGATTTGTTCTTCAGCATGGGCCGATTTTGAGTTGATGATCTGTTAATTTGGCTATGTTAACACGAATGAAATGTTACGACAGTGGCAAGTTGCTCGGTGATGGCGTTATCCCGAGCAAGAGATTCAATCTAGTGGAGAGTCAAGGAGCTTGCTAGCCGAGTGTGCCGAGTACTCTGTGTTTAAACTCGCAGCCAGTTGCGAGCACTTGCTCACGGCAAAGGTCGATATCTACTCCATCTAATCCTTCAATCGCTGAGACTTGCACTCGCTCAATATAGTGGGGTGCGAGGGCGATAAAGGCATTTACCGCGGCATAGGAGTCTGCAAGTTTAGGTCGGCAATGTTGGTTATAGGCCGCCTCATTATCGGCATTGAGTGAGATAGATAAGCCATCAACACATTCAGCCAGTTCGGGCAGGATGTTACGTCGATGCACAAGATTACCCAATCCATCGGTATTGACCCTAACTCGACCGCCACGACGTTTAATTTCCTTGGCGATGGCAAGCAGCGTTGGAAGATTCATGGTCGGCTCGCCATAGCCACAAAACACATATTCCTCAAAGTCTTCCACATTGCCTAACAGCGGGATAATTTCCTCCGGTTTGGGCTGGTGGGTTAGTGCCAATTGATATTCATGGATTTGCTTGCTGCCATTGTGTTTCGGACAAAAGATACAACGCAGAGTACAGCGGCCAGTGATGTTGAGATAACGGCTTTTACGAATGTCGTAGACCAGGGTTTCGGTTGCGCAGGTCTCATTGGTACAGACTTCTACGGTAGTATGGCCATTGGCTAAGGTCTCAGTGGCGATGAGCGGTTCAGGTTTGGCTCTAGCAGTGTGTGAGTTTGGCATACAACGACTTTATTTGGGTCTAAGCGATAACTTAAGGTGAGTGTAACCAATGCCCACAGGGATAACTGCCACTTAGATCGCACTACGCGTTTTAGAATGACGCACTGCAAAAGCAAAAGAGAGCCTAAGCTCTCTTTTTATGGGATTCTCATAGATTACAGACGATAACTAATCCCGCTTATAGTCTGACTCATGTATGGCATCCAAGGAGATACTGTGGCTCTCGTTGATATGCAATGGAGTATCCTGTGTTTTTTTCGGACGCCACCACCAATGGTAGAAGCGGCTACCAACGCGCTTTGCATCATCAAGTATGATATACAGTAGCGGCACTAGGATTAAGGTCACCACAGTCGAGAATAGAATACCGAAGGCGAGTGAGGTCGCCATGGGGATCACTATCTGCGCCTGTAAGCTGCGCTCAAGAATAATAGGCACTAGACCGACAAAGGTGGTCAATGAGGTCAAGATAATCGCCCTAAAACGATAACATCCTGAATCGACCGCTGCTTGCCTCACCGATTGACCTTGTTCACGAGCTCGGTTAACAAAGTCAACTAAGATCAGCGAATCGTTCACCACGACCCCTGCAAGTGCAACGATACCACAAAGACTCAACACACTCATGGCAAGCCCTTGGATCAAATGCCCAAACAGGGCGCCGATAATCCCAAAAGGGATCACTGACATAATGATCAGTGGCTGGCTGTAGGATTTAAGCGGCACAGCCATCAAGGCATAAATGGTAAACAGTGCAAAGAAGAAACCTTGTATCAATCCGACCATGGCATTCTGTTCATCCAAACTGCCACCATCGAGAGCCGTTTGAATCTTAGGATATTTTGCCTGAAGTTGCGGCAAGTAATCTTTCTGGATTTCATTAACGACTTTAGAAGGTTCAACCTTGTTTTTATTCGCGTTAGCGTTAATGGTTATTGCTCGCTTACCATCGACACGGGTAATAGACGCATAAGATTCACCCTTTTCGACTTCAGCAACGGTGGAGAAAGGTACCGACTTACCTTGCGGCGTTCGGATCAACATATTCTCCAGATAGCCAACGGTACGGCGCTGTTCTAAGGGATAGCGAACCATGACTTTGATTTCTTCTTTATTACGTAAAATACGTTGTGCTTCATAACCGTAGAAGCCGTAACGGACTTGGCGTGCTAAATCGGATAAGGTTAAACCTAATGCTTCCGCCTCGGGGCGGATTTTTAAACGGATCTCATGGCTGCCCGAGGAAAAGTTATCGGCGATATCATACACTCCCTCGTAGGTCGCTAGCTTTTGCTTAAGATCGCGAGCCGCAGCTGATAATTCTTCTAAATCGCTTGAGGTTAATCTAAAAGAAATATCGCCACCACCGCCGCCACCGTTACCTCTAGCGTTAAAGTCGAGTTTCTTGACTGACAATAACTCGGGCAATTGTTCACGCCACTCGGTAGCAATGGTTTCACCGTCGACATTCCGATCTTCACCCTTAGTCAGTTCGGCAAAAATAAAGGCAGAGGTGCGTGAGCTCATGTTGATAAAGCTGTGTTTCACTACTTCGCTGCCGTTATCTTTCTCCATTTTGGCGTTCATTTTGTACAGGGCTTCTTCAATCTCCTGTACCACTTTAAGGGTGTTTTGTTCTGAGCTTCCCTCATCCATTTCTAATTGAACTTGGATAAAGTCGGAAGGAATATCAGGGAAGAACACCCAGCGCACTTTCCCGCTTGCCACTAAAGCGACAGACAAAATCAGCACACCTATAAAGACTGCTACTACGTTATAGCGATGCTGGATACAGCGCTCGAGGAAGTTGCGGTAACTGTGGTGAATAAAGTGTTGAACACGATTGTTAAATTTTTCTTTAAAGCGCCCAAAGAAACCCGTAGGTTCCCCTGGCTTTTTAAACTTCATATGGGCCAAGTGTGCTGGGAGAATAAATTTAGATTCAACCAGTGAAAATGCCAGGCACATGATGACGATCATGCCGATGGATTTCCAAATAATTCCCATCGGACCTGAGACCATTAGCATAGGGATAAAGGCGGCGATGGTGGTTAATACCCCAAAGGTGGCGGGCATGGCGACCTTTTGCGCACCGCGGATCACATTGTCAATCGAATGTCCGTGGCGTTCGACCTCACTGTAAGCGCTTTCCCCTATAACAATTGCGTCATCGACCACTATCCCCAAGACCAAAATAAAGGCAAACAGTGTCAGCATGTTGATGGTCATGGAGAAAGGTTCAAGCGGCATGATCAGCATTGTACCGAGGAAGCACACGGGGATGCCCATCATCACCCAGAAAGCGAGTTTAAGATCGAGGAACAACGCCAAAATCACAAACACTAACAGTGCGCCATAAAACATGTTCGACATCATCATGTTTAAACGGCCCTTGAGGTAGTGAGTTAAGTCGCCCCAAGTATCCAATTGAGCATTCGCAGGTAGGGTTGCACGACGTTTCTCGACGTAGTCTTTTACCTGCTGAGCAATATTGAGGGCATTTTGATCGTTGACGCTGGTGACTTCGATAATCGCGGCGGGTTTGCCGTTAAAACGGGTGTACTCTAGACGCTCTTCAAAATCGTCCTTAATGGTGGCAACTTGCGGTAACATCACCCGGCTACCGTCGGCACGGGTAGTGACAACGATATTGGCAAAATCATCGCCTGTATAGGCTTGACCTTTAGTGCGCAGCAGAATGTCGCCATCTTCGGCGCGTATCGAGCCGCCTGGTAAGTCGATGGAGGAGTTTTGTACTGCCGTTGCGACTTGTGAGAAAGTTAAGCCGTATTCCCGCAGCTTATCTTCCGAGACTTCGATACCGATTTCATAGTCGCGAACTCCCGTGACTTTAGCACGGGTTACGGCGGGGAGCTGGGTCAAATCATCACGCACCGATTTGGCTAGCTCCTTCATATCGTGCAGTGACATATCTCCGTACACCGACACCCAAATCACGTTGTTTTCGGGCTCGATTTTAAAGATTTGTGGTTTTTCGATGTTAACCGGGAAGGTGGAAATCGCATCCAGTCGTAACTTGGCTTCATCGAGTACGATTTGGACGTCGTAGTCGTCTTCCACTTCTACCGTGATTGAACCAACACCTTCACTGGCAACCGAGGTGACTTTTTTAATGCCGTTGATATCTTGAATGGCTTCTTCAATCTTGATGTTGATGCCTTCTTCGATTTCCTGTGGCGCAGCACCTGGGTAAGCAACGGTAATACTCAATAAATTCAGGTTGAAAGAGGGAAATACCTCTTTATTGATCAGCACTGTGCTAAACATCCCGCCAATCAGCAGTGCCCACATTAACAGGTTCGCTGCCACGCTATTGCGGGCAAACCAAGCTAAGATCCCTTTTTGCGTATCCATTATTTTACTCCAGTGGCCGCAAGACTCGACTCAGGAGCATCTTCCTTAGGCGTCTGCACTGGTTTTGTTTCTTCGCCTATCACTTTGACTAATTGGCCATTGGCCATGTTATTAAAGTGAGTGATAGCAACTCGCTCACCGGTTTTTAAGCTGTCCTTGATAAATACGTTTTCAAGATCGCTACGCACGACATTCACATGGCGCATTTCGACGATATTGTTATTGTTAATCAAGGCGACATGCTCATTGCGTACCACATGGCGAGGCAGTTTGACTATACCATCGACGGTGCGGCCCTTAATCACGGCGTTGACAAAACTGCCGTATTTCAGTGGTAAACTGCCTTGGGTTTTGTGCTCTCGCAGGTAAGGATCTTTTATCTCGGCGACGAGGTAAACCATGCGGTTATCGGCATCAATCACCCCTTCACTGCGGATGATATTGCCTATCCAGGTATTTTCCTTGCCTGCCAATGAGGCGCTTAAGGTGACTTGGGTATCGGGATTATCGACGGATTCCAAATAGGCCAAATCATCGTTAGAGATAGGTAGGCGAATTTCTGCAATGCGGGTGTCATACAGTTCACCAAGATTTGTACCTAGGGTAACGTATTGTCCTAAGTCGACATTTCTTGCCTTGATAATGCCATCAAAGGGCGCACGAATAATGGTACGTTCTAAGTTACGCTGGGCGCGAGCTAAAGCCGCCTGCGCATATTTAACGTTAGCTTGTTCTTTTTTCAATTGAGGGATGCGCAAACCGAGTTCAGGCGGCAATCCTTTGTCGTAACCCTTAAACTCAATTTTGGCAACTTCGCCGCGGGCGATTTCCTCATTGAGTGCTGCGGTTGCTTGAGCCAATGTCGCTTCGGCTTGCATTAAGTCGGCTTCGTAATCTGAAGGTTCGATCTGGGCAAGTTGGTCGCCTTTTTTCACTATGCCACCGGCAACAAATTGAGGTGAAATCGTCAGCATCCGCCCTTGGACTTCAGTCACCAGTAGCGTTTTATATTTGGGCGTGACAACACCGTAGGAGGGTAAGTTAAGCGAAACCGTTTGTTGCTCAACCCGGGTGACATCCACTATCGGGATCGGCATTTCTTCGGGTTTCTGCTCAGGTGTCTCCTTGGTTTTCATCAGCAAACCAGCGCCAACAATAAAGAGCAGTAAGATAAAAAAAGGAGATAATCTCCTTAGTAAGGTTTTGATCATATGATTGTTACATCCGTGCTAAATCGCTTAATGCGCCTAAAGTATCAGAGTCAGGCTGCGCAATAAATTTATTTTTGTAAATAAAATGTGTCTAAAGATGATGCTATCGAGTTTGTGTCCTGTTACCGCGTCGGTTTAGTTTGCTGAGGATACAATTGCGTAGGAGTAGAGTGTTTTTTGTCATATAGGGTTCCACCCCGTACAAAAATATTTGCTAGGTCAATGAGCATAAAAAAAGCCGCAATTTTGCGGCTTTTAGGCGGAAGTAAATATCAGCTTATTCCAAGATTAGAAAACCTAGGACTGTTTTTTGCGGGCAATTTTGCTAGCTTTTTTTGCCGCTTCTTTTTTGCTGGTTTTTTTCGCCGCTTCTTTGGCTTTTACTTTTGCCTTTTTCTTGGATGGAACTCGCGCCTCTTTGTGCTTAGGACGTAATTCCTCAATGATTCGGCGTTTAAGGGGTTGCTCAATATAACGCTCAATCTTACCAACGATGCGCATATCATGGGCTTCAGCCAGAGAAATTGCCGTACCTTTGGCACCCGCGCGGCCAGTACGACCAATACGGTGGATGTAGGTATCGGCTGAACGTGGCATATCGAAGTTAATCACGTGGGTGATATCATCAATATCGATACCGCGGGCAGCCACATCGGTCGCCAGCAATACATTCACTTCGCCCTTAGTAAAACGACTTAAAGCTTGGAAACGTTTCTTCTGTTCCATATCTCCGCGCATAAAAGCACAAGGGATGCCGGCTTGGAGTAACTGACCTTCGAGGCTAGAGACTACATCGCGAGTCTTCACGAATACGATGGCGCGTTTTACTTCTTCCTGTTTTAACAAGTGGCAAAGCAGGGCAAATTTATGGTCTTTATCATCGGCGAGATGGATCCATTGGTGGATCTTGGCTTTCTCTTTGCGCGGTGCATCAACATCGATTTCGATAGGATCATTAAGCACTTCGCGGGCAAAGCGGATAACACCACTGCCTTCAAGGGTGGCTGAAAACAGCATATTCTGCTTGCGGCCTTGGGCTTCGAGTGCGATGGCTTTAACCACGGCAGAGAATCCCATATCGAGCATACGGTCAGCTTCATCGATGATCAGTATGTCGACGGATTCTGCACTGAATTTACCTTTATCTAAATATTCCATCAGGCGACCCGGTGTCGCGACCAGAATATCGATATTGCCCTTTAGCGCTTCTTCTTGAGGTGCATAGGGCACTCCACCCGTGATAATGGCAATATTTAGCCCTTGGTCTGTGGCTAAATGGCAGGCATAGCGGTGAATTTGACTCGCCAATTCACGGGTTGGGGTAAGAATTAATACACGCGCTTGACCCGAGTAACGACGCGGGAAGTCGATTAGATGTTGTAGCGCGGGTAATAAGAAACTGGCGGTTTTACCTGTACCCGTCGGGGCGCGCGCCAAAATATCCCGTTGCTCTAAAGCATGCGGCAACGTTTCTTGTTGGATTGTGGTGGGCGTATTGTGCCCCATGGCTTTAAGTGACTCTAATAAGCTAGGGTCAAGCTGGAAATCTTCAAATTGCATGCGCAGCGTCTCGACGAATAATAGCCCAGCATTATAAAGCTTATGCCTGTTAACTTAAATAACTTAATCCCAATGGCTTCGCTTTTCGGTGACGGAGTTGATAGAAAGGCCTCTTTTACTCTGAACCCCACAGATAAATTCGCAGTGATAATGTGATTTGTCGCATTTTGAGGCAGACAATTGGTAAAACTTGTATAAGATAAAAGTGATTTTTGTAACAAATGTCTGGCGTTTATTCAGAGTGTTGGATGGATTGTATCCGCGTGGTTTGGCGTTTAAGCAATAAATCGATGCCATTTATAGACCATACTCATCATTTTATGGCCCCTAAGCGTTAGCCCTACTTGAATTGGCAAAACATTTCGGCGTGATTCTATTTATCTAATATGGGCTTGAATATTATGATTTTTAATTGGTTATCATCTTTTTTTACTTCATCTCAAGATAGCCTGTTACTCAATGTTTATTACGACCCTTTATTGGTCACTATTTCTATTTTTATTGCTATTTTTTCTGCCTTTATGGCGTTTCAAGTTGCGACACAAGCTGCACGAACCCAATCTAAATCGCGACAGCAAATTATGTTATTCACTGGGAGTCTTGTCCTCGGAGGGGGCGTGTGGTCAATGCATTTTATTGGCATGCTGGCCTTTAATTTATGCACTCCAGTTTCTTATCAGTTTGGTCTTACTGCCTTATCGGTGTTACCCAGTATTGCAGCCTCGTGGGTAGCGCTTAGCCTACTATCTCAACCACGTATTCGGTTTCCCCAAGTATTGATTGGCGGTGTTTTAGTAGGTGTCGGTATTGGGGTAATGCATTATGTGGGGATGGCTGCCATGGATATGGCGCCATTATTGCGTTACGACCCTCTAATATTTGCTCTGTCGATTATCGTTGCGGTGATTTTAGCCATTATTGCACTTTGGGTTCGTACCGGACTGAATCAGTTTATCTCATCCAGCATGAGCACTATTACGAGTAATTTTATTGCCAGTATCGTGATGGGATTGGCGATTGCAGGTATGCATTACACGGGTATGGCGGCGGCGCGTTTTGTTAAACCCGCTGGACTAGAGCTTAGCGAACAAACGTCTGAAATTTCGTTTTATCTTGCGCTCGGGGTATCGATTATTACCGTCATCATTATCTGCTTAGTGCTGATTGTGAATGTGATCTTTAAATATAAAGATCTATCTTTACTCGCTAAATCAAACGAAGATCGAATGCTGGCTATGATGGATACCGCAGTGGATGGCATTATCACCATCGATGGTCAAGGTATTATCGTTAGCGTAAACCAAGCGGTGACGCGTATCTTGGGGTGGCCCTCGACAGAGTTACTTGGTAGCAATGTCAAAAAAATTGTGCCCGCCTCCATTCGCCCCCAGCATGATAGTTATATCGCTCAATATGTTAAAACCCGTGAGGCACAGATTATTGGTACGGGACGAGAGGTACTGGCGCAGCATAAAAATGGCCATTTAGTGCCCGTCCGCCTCGGTATTGGGCATATGATGCAAGGCAAATCCCATTACTTTGTCGGTTTTATTTCCGATCTCAGCCAGCGAAATGAGATGGAGCAAGAGCTGAAAAATAATGAGGCCAAGCTGAGATCGTTGATCAGTAATATCCCCGGGGTGGCCTATCGCTGTATGAATACTCAAGGTTGGCCCATGGTTTACATCAGCGATGCGGTATTAAATATCACGGGATACCCGGCTTCAGATTTTGAGCTTCCTAACGCTAAACGTTTATTCTCTTCGCTTTATTATCCCGATGATGTCGATACTATTTACGCACAAGCACAGCCACCAACCTTTTCGATGGAATACCGTATTATCCGTGCCGATGGTGAGGTGCGTTGGCTGTTTGAGCATGGAAATTATATTTTTGATGAGCAAAATCCAGACGGGTGGATTGATGGTTTTATCATGGATATTACTGAACGTAAGGTAATGGAGCAGGATCTGGTGGCCGCGAAGAATACTGCTGAACAAGCTGCCGCCGCTCGCTCAGCCTTCTTGGCCAATATGAGCCATGAGATCCGTACCCCAATGAATGCCATCATAGGTTTTAGCGATATTTTGTTAGAATCATCCTTGGATTATGAGCAACAAAAGCAATTATCAACCATTAATCGTTCGGCCAAATCATTATTGCATTTACTCAATGATGTTTTAGACAGTGCCAAACTCGACAAAGGCAAGCTGGAACTTGAAACCCGCGTTTTCTCTTTAACGGCTGAAATTGATACTGTTATCTCAACCTTGTGGTTGCAGGCCCAAAAGCAGCATTTATTACTGGAAGTGGATATCGCGCCAACGATGGGAACCCACTTTATGGGGTCGCCTGAGCGGATACGCCAAGTGTTGCTCAACTTAATAGGTAATGCTGTTAAATTCACCGCAGAAGGAAAAGTGACCGTAAGAGTTTTCTCTCCGTTAGACAATCAAGTGACATTTGAAGTTATCGATACTGGGATTGGCATGTCGCCAGAGCAGCTTGAGCGAGTGTTTGATGCCTTTTCCCAGGCGGATGCCTCTATGAGCCGTAAATACGGTGGTACTGGCTTAGGTACTACTATCAGCAAACAATTAGTAGAGTTAATGGGCGGGCATATTGAGGTTGAAAGCCGCTTAGGTTTGGGCAGTACCTTCAGATTTACAATTCCTCTCATTCAAAGTGTTGAAGACTTAACTCTACCGAGTTATGACAAGGTGTCACTGCCTCCATTAACAATACTGGTAGTTGATGATATTCAACAAAATATTGATCTGCTTTCAGTATATTTAACTCGACATGGACATCGAGTGATTACTGCCCGTGATGGTGAGCAGGCTCTATTACGAATGCAAAGGCATGATATTGATATCACCTTAATTGACTTACAGATGCCAGTAATGGATGGCTTAACCGCAGCAAGGCGTAGACGCCAACAGGAGCTTGAATCTGGGTTAACCTACATGCCAATGATTGCGTTAACAGCGAGTGTGCTTGAACAGGATAAACTCGAGACACAACAAGTAGGAATGGATGGTTTTGCTAATAAACCCATTGATTTTTATTTATTAAATGTCGAAATCGCCCGCGTATTAAACCTTGAACTGTCCACACAGTCATTCAATAAAAATGAGCCCGATCTCAATGCCATCATCGATGAGCAAAGAGGGATACAACTCTGGGGAAGTAAAGCAAAGTTTATCCAAGAATTAGAAAAGTTTATCGCTCAATGGCCCGAAAAGTCTCGGCAGCTTGAGCAGGCAATTAACCAATCGGATCGGGATGCGATTGTCCAACAAAGTCATGGATTAAAAGGCATTTCTGGCAATTTAGGCTTATTCCGTTGCATGGCCTTGTTTGCGGCATTAGAGCAAATGGCTGACTCAGAGCCACAGGTTTTAGTGGCTAGACAGCAGTTATTCAATGAACTTGAATCAACCATAGTGCAGATCACTCGTTATGTGCAGCAACTCGCTCACTATAAAGACGTGCAGATATCTACTCCTCAGACTGATCCAAACCAAGCTTTACCGCATATTGATGCTTTAATTGCGGCAGTACAACACCACTCCTTTGAAGAAGCTGATTTAACCGCCATTGAAAATCTATCGGTCCATCAACCCATGGTAAACACCATTGTTGATGCCCTCGATAATTTTGATTTTGATATTGCCCATACTGAATTAGTTAAGTTGCGGCTTGTCATTAGCTCAAATAAGGAATAGCTATGCAGATTGCGACTGACGATAAGAAGACCTTATTACTGGTAGACGATCAGCCAGTTAATTTGCGGGTTTTGAAACAAATATTGCATCAAGACTATCGTTTGATTTTTGCTAAAAGTGGTGAAGAAGCATTGCATCTTGCCAAGGTTGAGCTGCCGGCTTTAATTTTACTCGACATCATGATGCCTGATATGACGGGTTTAGAAGTATGCCAAGCGCTTAAAAGCATGCCTGAAACCCTGCCGATTCCAGTGATCTTTGTGACTGCGCTTAACGACGAGCATGATGAGGCGGCAGGTTTTGACGTAGGTGGCGTTGATTACATAGTCAAACCTGTGTCACCAACCATAGTTAAGGCTCGCGTTAAAACCCATCTCTCCCTTGTGCAGGCAGATGAATTACGTCGAACACGTCTGCAAGTTATTCAACGCTTAGGTCGCGCCGCCGAATATAAGGACAACGAAACCGGCACCCATGTAATGCGCATGAGCCACTATGCTCAAATCTTGGCGTTGGCCTATGGTCTTAGTGAGGCACAGGCGGATGACTTATTACATGCAGCACCTATGCATGATATTGGTAAGATTGGTATTCCCGATAGCATTATGCTTAAGCCTGCTAAACTCACCAAAGACGAGTTTGCTATTATGAAAACTCACCCCCATATCGGTGCTGAAATTATCGGTGAAGCCGATTCTGAGTTGTTACGGTTAGCAAAATCAGTGGCACTAACCCATCACGAAAAATGGGATGGTACGGGTTATCCAAATGGCCTAAAGGGAAAAGACATCCCGCTTGAGGGGCGCATCGTTGCCCTCGCGGATGTGTTTGATGCGCTCACTAGCAAACGTCCTTACAAAGAAGCTTGGTCGATTGCAGAAACGATGGCGTATCTTCATGAACAGAGTGGCTCCCATTTTGACCCTGAATTAGTGCAGTTATTTACCGAAAATTTAGATAAAGTGATTGAAATTAAAAATAAATGGATAGATAAGTAGCCATTGGTTTATCAGGCGCCTAACTAGCATGCCTATAGTTTAAGATAGAAATCCTTTGTCAGTTCGACCATTTGATTCGTGTAACTTCCCTCTAATCCACGGATGGTGAATACGGTGTGCAGGCACTGGCTCCCCTGTGTTTTAGTCAATAACAGCAAAACGCGATTGGCGGCTTTATTCTCCACACTTTTAACCTGTACCTCTTGCCTGAGATAAAGTGCGAACTGATTTAGGCAGACTTTAAAGCGTATAAGACTTTGAATCGGCAATATAAGACTTGCAGAACCCTCAGGTGATAAGCATTGGGAGATTGCTTTTAGCAATGGCTCAAATCCTAAGGTATCGGTATGGCGCGCCATCGCTCTATGCTGGTCGTTCGCCTTGGGGCCATGTTCGAAATAAGGCGGGTTGCAGATGATATGATCAAAATATCCGTAATACTGAGTTTGCTGGCAAAAGTCTTGAATATCGCTATGGATAATACTGAGCCTGTCCGCCCAAGGACTTTGCACCATATTGAATTGGCATGCGGCGGCGGCTTTTTCCTCAAGCTCCACCGCGGTGATCTGCCCAAGGCTTCGCTGCGCTGCCATTAAACTCAATAATCCACTTCCGGCCCCTATATCTAGAATGTGTTTTGCCTGAGCAAGCGGTGCCCATGCGCCTAATATCACGCCGTCGGTGCTAACGGGCATGCCACAATTAAGATCATCAATGTGGAATTGTTTAAAGGTAAAAGCCATGAAAACTCATTTATCCGATGAATAAGGGAATTCGATTTAAGATCGTGGCTATTTTAAAGGGCGAGTTGTGCTTTCGCTAAGATTTTTATGGTTATGAGTCGGGCGCATTGATGTTTAAAGATTCGTCCTGAAACGCCAACATACCCTAATCGCTCTATTCTTCCAATGAGATCGCGTTTGTGTATTTTTGTGCTGTTTTGAGTCTAAGTTCACTTAATTGGCGGTTTAATTTATTACCTTGGTAACTCATTGTTAGCAGTTAATTAGCATTGGAACGCTTTTTTCGATAAAAACTATCTTACCTGTTGTATTGATTTTTGAATTCTGATATTAGTTTCGCCCCCATTTTTAATCAATTTTATGATTAACGGATAGGTGAACGGGTTTTTAGGTGAATAAATCGGCAATGAAGCCAATTTTTAGTTCATTTTTGTTTATAAACTCAGCAGATATCGCACATATTTACCACGGAATTGTGTAAACATAGATTTGCACTCCGGATGGGCTTTGTTTTAGCTATGGCTAATCGACACATAATCACTTAAGTTTATTAAAAACAATAAGACAAGATGGGGCTTTCCGTGCAAGACAATCAGATGAGTATTGGGGATACATTAGGCTTAGGTTTTATGACCTTCGCGTTTTTTTTGGGGGCGGGTAACTTAATTTTTCCTCCCTTTGCGGGGATGTTAGCTGGGGAGAACATGCTCCTTGCAATGCTAGGGTTTCTCATCACTGCCGTAGGTTTACCTTTGGTCGGGCTCATTGCTGTTGCTAAGGCTCAAGGTAAGGTTATGGCGATGTTGCCTGTGTTTGCGGCAACGGCATTAGCCATTGCGATTTATATCATCATCGGGCCTGCATTTGCAGCGCCGCGTACCGGTCTAGTGGCCTATGAAATCGGTGCTAAGCCCTTTATTGATAACACCACAGCAACCATTATGCTTGGCAGTTTATCGCTTAATCTGTCGCAACTAATTTATACCTTGTGCTTCTTTACTGTGACTATGCTGCTGGCATTGTTCCCCGGGAAATTACTCGACAGCGTCGGTAAAGTATTAACCCCTATCCTATTGTTATTACTAGTAGGTTTAGCCTTGTCTGTGGTGTTTTTACCCGCTTCTGATGTTGGCGCGGCCGTAGGTGATTACAAGAACCATCCACTGACTAAAGGTATCCTTGAAGGCTATAACACCATGGATACTCTGGCATCTTTGATGTTCGGTATGTTGATTATCGATCTGCTGCGTAAAAAGGGCATCGAGCAGCCTAGCGCCCAGACTAAGTACCTTATTCGCGCCGCCTTTATTGCCGCAGCCGGTCTTGCCTTTGTTTATGTGTCATTGTTCTTTTTAGGTGCCACGGCGGGTGATATTGCCGCAGGTGCTAAAAATGGCGGTGAAATTTTAACTAACTATGTGACCCGTGAGTTTGGCAATTTAGGCACTGTGTTGTTATCGGCAGTGGTAACGCTAGCCTGTTTAACTACGGCGGTGGGATTAGTGAGTGCATGCTCTGAGTTTTTCAATGAGCTAATGCCAAAGCTGTCTTATCGTTTTCTGGTGATTATATTAAGCGCTATCTGTGCTGTGATTGCGAACGTTGGGCTGTCACAACTGATTAATATCAGTATTCCGGTATTAATGACGGTTTACCCTGTGGCTATTGCACTGGTCGCGGTAACCTTTTTAACTGAATATTTCCCTCGTCCGCAGTTTGCTCACCGTGCGACCCTGTCTGTGGCACTCCTGTTTGGCATCTTTGACGGTATGAAGGTTGCCGCAAAAAGCCTCACGGGTGAAGACGGTAAAGGCGTGACTGAAGCGGCGCAAAGCTTTATCGATCTGGTCAGTGGTATGTCTCCCACCCTGTCTCTCCTACCGCTGTATGAAGAGGGAATGGCGTGGTTATTGCCAACCTTAGTTGTCATTGTGCTGTGTTTAATGATTCGCGGTGGCGGTGCAAAAGCAGTCACTGCCGCCTAAATAAAGGCGACTGCCAGTCGCGGAGAAATTAAGTTAATATCAACGGCGTATCTACCATACGCCGTTTTTTATGGAGTTTTCGTGGCTAAAACCTATCAGTGTGATCCGCTTATTGATGCATTTCTTGATGATCTTTGGTCTAGTAAGGGCTTAAGTGATAATACCTTGAGTGCCTATCGCACCGATTTACGCCATTTTGATCGCTATCTGCAAAGCCAAGGATTGGGTTTGTGCGATGTGGGTCAAGCTGACGTTCGTGCTTACTTAGCTTATCGGGTCGAGCAACAATTTGCCCGCACTAGTAGTGCACGTTTGCTGAGTAGTTTACGGCGTTTTTACACCTATTTATTGCAGACCAAACAGATTGCAGGCGATCCCATGGCACTGATTGAATCGCCTAAGTTAAGTCGGCATTTACCTGATTCTCTAAGCGAGTCACAGGTTGATAGGTTACTGGCTGAGCCCAATGTGGACGACCCCGTTGAATGCCGTGATAAAGCTATGCTTGAGTTGTTATATGCCACCGGACTGCGGGTGAGCGAGCTGGTGGGATTAACCATGGAGCAGATGAGCCTTCGCCAAGGCTTAGTGCGGATTGTGGGGAAGGGCGGTAAAGAGCGTTTAGTGCCAATGGGTGAGGTAGCAATAACCGCCGTAGAACATTATTTAACTTCGGCGCGGCATGAACTCTTAGGCTATGTTCAATCTGACGTGGTGTTCCCTTCAAAGCGCTCGCAGATGATGACGCGGCAAACCTTTTGGCATCGTATTAAGCTCTACGCGAGCCGAGCTGGAATTGAAACTGAACTTTCACCCCATACATTGCGTCATGCCTTCGCCACCCATTTACTCAACCATGGCGCCGATCTTAGGGTTGTACAATTACTTTTAGGCCACAGTGACTTATCGACAACTCAAATCTATACCCATGTCGCCCGAGCGAGATTACAAGAGTTACATCAGCAGCATCATCCACGGGGATAGGCTTTGTGGATCACAAAACCGTGAATGGTTGAATTTAGTTACAGTATAAATTTGCATTCTATTTGGCTTGTCTGTAACTTTTTGCCCCCATACAGGGTCTATTAACCTGACCCATATGTCGCAGTAGCGATTTACTTAATAGGAAGTCCCCATGAAGTTGACCCGAGCATTATCTTTAGTTTTCGCGCTTGTTGTTGCGCCTCTGGCCAGCGCCGCAACGGCGACCACTCCAGACACTGCTGCGATTAAGCAAAAACTCAGTGAAATGTTAGATGTTGAAGTGATTTCAATGCAGGATTCGCCCATCGAAGGTTTATATCAAGCGATGACTAATCGCGGCGTGCTCTATATCAGCCGTGATGGTTCAAAAATGTTCCACGGTAATTTATACGATCTTGATAAAGGGATGAAAAACCTGACAGAAGCGGCACTTGCAGGCCCACGTTTGGCGATGATGAAACCGCTTGAAGATCATATGTTGGTGTATAAAGCGAAAGATGAAAAACACGTTGTAACTGTGTTTACCGATGTGAGCTGTGGTTATTGCCGCAAGTTACATAGCCAAATGGCCGAGTATAACAAGTTGGGTATTACCGTACGTTACTTAGCCTTCCCACGTGCGGGTGTGCCATCTGCCAATGCCGATGAAATGCAGGCCATTTGGTGTGCTAAGGATCCATTAAAAGCCATGACAGAAGCCAAGGCGGGTAAAAAAGTCTCTGCCGCGACCTGTGATGCTAAAATCGCCGAACAATATGAATTAGGTACCAGCTTTGGTGTTAACGGCACGCCTGCTATCGTGTTAGAAGATGGCAATATGATCCCAGGATATCAACCACCTGCGGATTTATTACGTACTTTAGAAGCGCGCCAATAGTCGCAATTCGGCTAAACTTATCCCATTAAAGGTGAGCCTAAAGCTCACCTTTTTGTTATCTTAGCCCCATGATTGTTTAAGAGTTTGTTCCCTTGATCCATAAAATAATCCGTCGTCCAACTGTTGATGATAGCCATTTACCCGCTCACCTTCCGCCGTTGTTAAGACAGCTCTATGCTCGCCGTGGAGTCATGTCCGCCGAGTGTGAACTGGTACTTAAAGGCTTGTTAAGGCCCGATACGATGAAGGGCTTAGATAACGCCGCCAAGTTGATTGCCGATGCGATGCAGCTTGATAAGTCGATTCTGATCGTTGGCGATTTTGATGCCGATGGCGCCACCTCGACAAGTGTGTGTATCCTCGCGCTACGAATGATGGGCGCGAGTAAAGTCGATTATCTGATCCCCAATCGCTTTGACTACGGTTATGGCCTGAGTCCTGAGATTGTCGCCGTGGCGGCAACCAAACAGGCAGAATTACTTATTACTGTTGATAACGGTATTTCCTCCATTGAAGGCGTTGCTGCCGCCAAGGCCTTTGGCATGCAGGTGGTGATCACCGACCATCACTTACCCGGCCATGAGTTACCTGCGGCCGATGCCATAGTGAATCCCAATCAGCCTGGTTGTCAGTTTGCCAGTAAATCCATTGCTGGCGTTGGGGTCGCCTTTTATCTGATGACGGCGCTTAGGGCAGAGCTGCGCACTCGTGATTGGTATCAAGCTCGCGGTATTGCCGAGCCTAACCTTGGCACTCTGCTGGATATTGTTGCCCTTGGCACTGTGGCCGATGTGGTATCGCTCGATGCCAACAATCGTATTCTGGTCGAGGCGGGATTGCAGCGGGTACGCAGTGGCCGTTGCCGCGTGGGCATTACTGCCTTACTCGAAGTGGCCAAACGTAATCCTGCTCGGATTGTTGCCTCTGATTTTGGTTTTGCCGTGGGGCCAAGGCTCAATGCCGCCGGCAGGCTGGATGAAATGGCGCTCGGGGTCGAAACCCTGCTGTGCGAAGACATCATGTATGCAAGGCGGATGGCGGCAGAGCTTGATAGCCTCAACCAAGAGCGACGCGAGCTTGAGGTGGGGATGCAGCAAGAGGCGCTGAAAAGTCTTGAATATCTAAAGCTTAATGAAGAACAGCTCCCATGGGGTATCGCCCTTTTTCAAGAGGATTGGCACCAAGGGGTTATTGGTATTCTGGCCTCGCGAATTAAAGATAAATACCACAGACCCGTTATCGCCTTTGCCGACGCGGGTAATGGTGAAATTAAAGGTTCGGCGCGCTCCATCAAAGGTTTGCATATGCGTGACTTGCTGGAGCTAGTTAACTCACGCCATCCGGGGCTGATTTGTAAATTTGGCGGCCACGCGATGGCGGCAGGTTTAACCTTAAAGTCCGGTGGCTTTGCAACTTTTGCCAAAGCCTACGATGATGCAGTGCGTGAACTGTTAAAGCCTGAGCAGCTGACGGGCGAGCTTTGGTCTGATGGCGAGTTAACCCCAACCGAGTTAACGCTTGAAATTGCCCAGTTGCTTCGTAATGCGGGGCCTTGGGGCCAGTCCTTCGAGGAGCCATTATTCGATGGTTATTTTAAGATTATCCAGCAGCGGATCGTGGGGGAGCGCCACCTTAAATTAGTGCTTGAAACCCCATGTAGTACCCTGATGTTAGATGCGATTGCCTTTAATGTGGATTTACACACTTGGCCCGATGCGACGATTCAACATGCGCGTATCGTCTATAAGCTCGATGTGAACGAATATCGCGGTAATTTCACCCTGCAGTTGATGGTCGAGCAAATTGAGCCGATGTGATCCGCGCTGATAGCGGGTAAATAGAGGTGAAAAGGAATTTTAGATTGAAGTCATTATCAGACAAAAAGATTCGTCAGTTACTTAAGCGTTTTGCTTGGATATATGCGGTTTGCCTTTGTATTCCCTGGGTTTCGGCGGTTTTGACTACAAAGGCTCAGGGCCAAACCTTGATTATTGGCATTTGGCCCGCGGCCTCATTATTTTATTTTCTTGCTTATCGCCACTTGGCTAAGTCCTTTCGATTTGAGATCAATCGCCATCTTGCTTTTAGCTATCACGGTGGTGGTTCCTTTGCTGGAGCCATGTATTCATTAGCAAAAGTGGTGTTATTAGGCATGGTATTGATGATATTTATGAGTGCAAAACATACCTAGATTAAACGGTATTTAACGCTATATTGGAGCGACAAATGGAATATCGAGTCAGCAGTGAGCTATCGGAAATGGATTTTGATGTTATCCATGGTTTTATTGCCAACAGTTATTGGGCGCAGGGCATGCCTGCTGCGCTGCTGCAAAAGGCGCTTAGCAACAGTTTATGTTTTGGAGTATTTGATAAGGATAATCAACAGCTTGCTTTTGCGCGACTGATTACCGATAAAGCCACCTTTGCCTACCTTGCCGATGTGTTTGTCCTCGAATCCCACCGCGGCTTAGGTTTAAGTAAGATGATGATGGCAGCAATTATGGAACATCCTGATCTGCAAGGATTAAGGCGCATAATGCTCGCCACCCGAGATGCCCATGGACTCTATGCGCAATTTGGTTTTGGCGCAGTGGATCATCCTGAAACGCTAATGCAAATTCGGCTTGAGAAGCCTTACCTTTAGAACAGGATTGTTAGCACTATCCTTGTTGAAATAGTCATGATTAAGATACGGAGATTCATATGACACAATTGCAGTATGCCTATCTTGCCAGCTTTGCTGTTTCATCTGCTTTTTTGAATTGGTTACTTGAGGGACAAGCGCCTTGGGTGAGGCTGCTTTGCTTAATCTTGTGGTCTTCTACCATGGGGTTTGCTTGTTTGTACCATAGTTTAAAGCGGTCAATAAAATCAAAAGACTCGAAATAAATGCTATTAAATACAAAAAGCCAGCTTGCGCTGGCTTCTTATCTTATGCGGTTAATGATTAACGATTAAGCCGCTTTGGTGTCTGTGGTTTTGGTTTCGGTACTGTCATCGCTATGGCGAATTAAGTAATCAAATGCACCCAGTGAGGCATTGGCACCGCTACCCATGGCGATAATGATTTGCTTGTAAGGTGAGTTAGTCACGTCACCTGCGGCAAATACGCCTGGGATAGAGGTTTGGCCGCGCTCATCGACGATGATTTCGCCGCGAGGAGTCAAATCCACTGTGCCTTTTAACCATTCGGCATTGGGCACTAAACCGATCTGTACGAAGATCCCTGCCAGCGCGATATGGTGGCTTTCACCTGTTGCACGGTCGGTGTAGTTTAGGCCATTCACCCGAGTACCATCGCCTGTCACTTCTGTGGTCATCGCCTGAGTAATGATTTTGATGTTACCCATAGAGGCCGCTTTACGTTGCAGTACATCGTCAGCGCGCAGTTTGCTGTCGAACTCGAGTACTGTGACATGCTCAACGATGTTGGCTAAGTCGATGGCCGCTTCGATACCTGAGTTACCGCCACCGATAACCGCTACACGTTTGCCTTTAAATAATGGGCCGTCACAGTGTGGGCAGTAGGCTACGCCTTTACCGCGGTATTCTTTCTCGCCGGGGACGTTCATTTCGCGCCAGCGGGCACCGGTTGCCAGTAGTATGGTACGGCTGCGCAGTTTCGCGCCGCTTGCTAACTCGAGCTCGAATAAACCATCGCTCGCCAGTTTAACGGCTTTTTGGTTATCCATGATATCGACTTCGTAGTCACGCACATGGGCTTCAAGGTTTGCCACCAGTTTTGGACCTTCAGTCGCTTTAACCGAAATAAAGTTTTCGATACCAACAGTTTCGGCGACTTGGCCACCGAATTTATCGGCCACCACTCCAGTACGTAGACCTTTACGGGCGGCATAAATCGCTGCCGCAGCGCCAGCAGGGCCGCCGCCAACGACTAAGACTTCGTATGGGGCTTTTTGGCTGAGTTCTTCCGCTTTACGGCTGGCTGCGCCAGTATCGAGTTTATTTAAGATCTCACCGATGCTGATACGACCCGCGGCAAACACTTCGCCGTTTAAGTACACAGACGGTACGGCCATGATGTTGCGGCTGGCGACTTCATCCTGGAACAGGGCGCCGTCGATCATCACGTTGGTAATGTTCGGGTTGATCGCGGCCATCATATTCAGCGCCTGAATCACATCAGGGCAGTTTTGGCAGGTGAGTGACACATAGGTTTCAAACTCATATTTGCCGGGCAGATTACGGATCTGCTCGATGATGTCATCGCTGAGTTTGATTGGGTGTCCACCCGTGTGCAGCAGGGCTAGCACGAGTGAGGTAAATTCGTGACCCATAGGCAGACCAGCAAAGCTAATCTGAGTATTGAGTTCTGGGTTAACCACTGTCATCGCAGGCGTACGAGAGCCTTGAGCTTCTTTGAGGCTCACTAAAGAGGAAAGGCTAACGATGTCATTGGCTAAGCTTTTTAATTCTTGAGACTTCTTGCTTTCATCTGCTGACACGACAAGTTCAACTGGTCTCTTGAGGTTTTGCAGATAGGTTTGCAGTTGATTTTTTAAATTCGCATCTAACATGATGACTCCAAATCAGCGTAAAAATTGAAAAATATTGAAAAACGCGAGGGGTGCCAATCTGACTCATGCAGGGGGGAGTCAGATTGGCGGGGTTGACCTTTAGGCGAGATTAGATTTTGCCAACGAGGTCTAAAGATGGTGCTAAGGTTTCGTCACCTGGTTGCCATTTAGCTGGGCAAACTTCACCATCGTGAGTCGCAACGTATTGAGCCGCTTGGATCTTACGAACCAGTTCTTGAGCGCTACGGCCGATACCTAAGTCATGGATTTCAGCAACTTTCACTTGGCCTTCTGGGTTGATAACGAAAGTACCACGTAGTGCTAAACCTTCTTCTTCGATCATCACACCGAAGTTACGGCTGATCACACCAGTAGGGTCTGCCAGCATTGGGAAGTTGATCTTCTTAATAGTGTCAGAAGTATCGTGCCATGCTTTGTGAGTGAAGTGAGTGTCAGTAGAAACTGAGTAAACTTCAACGCCCATAGATTGTAACTTAGCGTAGTGATCCGCCATGTCGCCTAATTCAGTTGGGCAAACGAAAGTGAAGTCTGCTGGATAGAAGAATACAACTGACCATTTACCTAACAGATCTTGTTCTGTTACAGGCACGAACTCACCATTGTGGTAAGCAGTGGCTTTGAATGGTTTGATGGTGCTGTTGATAATTGATTGAGTCATTTTATGCTTCCATTTAGTTGATTATGGTGAATTTAGTGACGGGCATTAGCTTGTTCCCCCGTCGATGAGAAGTATATTACTGACCTAACGACGATAAATATAACGGATAAAAACTATCATCCTAATCGATTTTATCGAATTTATTGGGTTTGATATGATGGATTAATCGATTTTTCAGCACTGGCGTGTCTTAGCGGCTAATCGATTGTTTAATTTGGTTATGTAGCGTTAGGGAAGGGTAATAAAAAAGGGATATCGACGATATCCCTTTAAACATAAAAACGGTTGCAACAAGCTACTGAAGTTCTAGGTTCTAGTTTTGCGCCTTAGGCTGGGTTAACCACGTGCTGAGCAGGCGTACGCCATAACCTGTGGCACCAGCGGGCACCACGGCAGTATCGGTGGCAGTTAAGGCATTACCAGCGATATCGAGGTGAGCCCAAGGTTGCTCACCCGCAAAGCGTTTGAGGAACATGGCGGCAGACGATGCTCCCGCGCTGCCTTCTTTACCGGTATTCTTTAAGTCGGCGATGGTGGATTTTAGCTCGTCGTCGTAGGCTTGATCTAACGGCAAGCGCCAGACTTTTTCACCCACCTGTTGACCCGCAAAGGTGAGTTGCTGCACTAGCGGCTCTGAATCGGTAAATAACCCCGCATAAACGGTGCCTAGCGCACTGACTTTTGAGCCTGTAAGGGTGGCAACATCAATGATGACCGATGGGCGGTAGTTTTCACGGGCATACCAGAGACCATCGGCGAGCACTAAACGGCCTTCGGCATCGGTGTTGAGCACTTCAACCGTAAGGCCTTGGGCGGTTTTAATCACATCACCTGGGATCATCGCATGGCCCGACACCATATTTTCAGCCATCGGCATAATGGCGACAAGGTTAACTGGCGCCTTTTGAATCGCCATCGCCTTGACTGTACCGAGTACAGTTGCCGCGCCCGCCATATCGGACTTCATCCGCGCGATGGAGGTGCCTGTTGCTTTAATGTTGTAACCGCCAGAGTCGAAAGTAATACCTTTACCGACGAGGGCGATAGGTGCTTCTTTACTGCCTGGCCAGTGGGCGACAACCAGCTTAGGTGGGCGCTCACTGCCTTTACCTACGGCCGCTAAGGCGCCGAGGTTTAAGCGTTCAATATCTTTGGCTTCGAGTACTGTGACTTTTACGCCGAGGGCTTTGAGTTTACGCGCCTCGTTAGCAAAGCTTTCGGGATACATGTTTCCCGCTGGGGCATTGGTAAGATCGCGCGCTAAAAACACACCCGCTTCGATAGCTTGCAGATTCTTATGATGTTTTTGGTTTTTGCTTAAGTCATCAACGCCGATTTGATAGTTCTTCTCGGCGCGATTGCTGGTTTTAAATTGAGTGTAGCGGTAGCTACGCAGCTCAATGCCGTGGGCGAGCTCTGAACCAAAGAGAGGTGCGTTACTGAGGCCTTGGCTCAGCACGCGTACCGTGGCTTGTGGCACGGTTTCAAGTTTGGCGGCAATGTTGCCACCTAAGGTATTGATTTCACCAGGTGTTAGGGTTTTAGCATCGCCAATCCCAACCAGTAATACTCGTTTTGCGTCGATTTCGCTCGGGACTAAAATCTCTAAAATTTCTCCGCGTTTACCCGAAAAACTATTATCAGCTACCGCAAGATTGAGTTGATCCTGAGTCGACTGGGGCAAAAAATCGAGACTATAGGTTGTTGAATCAGTACTTTGGAACAGTACTAAGGTATCTGAATTAAGTGAATTACGAGTGTCAAAACTAAAGGTTTCGGCGTTAGCATTGAGAGAGTTAAGGCACGCCAGAGCCATAACGCTTAACAAAAATTTATTCTTATTTTTCATGGTGACAACTCATATCTGTGGAGAGTGAGAAGCATAGCAAAGCTGAGTCTTAGGGTTAACTAATTTACGCCATTTGACTGAGATTAATCTTAAATCCAAGGGCCAAAACGTGTTAGTGAACGCTCAAGGGCAAAATCCAATTGCTGTGACAGGCTTTGGGCTTGGCTCTTAAGTGCGCTGGCGCCAAGTGATTGCGGTATTTGGCTAGCAAAAATCACCCAGTTTCCGCCACTGGTGAGGCAGGCATGTACGTGGGCAAAATGGTGCTGCAAATCGGCGAGTAACTCCCGATTTTGGCTATGTTCCTTCCAGCAGTTCAGCACTAAATAGCCATCGGGTTTAATCCGTTGAGTACATTGCTCAAGGAAGGTCGCCGAGAGTTGCCCGGTGTTAACGCCTTTGGCGCTGTAGATATCAGCAAAAATCACATCGACTTTTTTATGCTCGGCCGATGCCATAAAGACGAGGGCATCATCATTGATAACATTCAGCTTTTTACCTATTGGGAGTTGGAAGTAACGCTTGGCCAGTTCGATAACCGTGGGACGAAGCTCTACTGCGGTTAGCTTGATGGCTGTGTCAAATCGGCGCAGCACATGGATAAGTGCACCGCCACCCAGACCCAATACTATCGCACTTTTGGGTTTACAAAATAACAGAACCAGCATCATGCCCTGTACATAGGTATGCTGTGGAATATGGGGAGCGGTTTTTAGGATTTTGCTTTGTTCATCGTTGTCACCGAAGGAGAGCACGCGCGAATCACCATAGTCGAGCACGCGGATAGGCCCGAATGTATCGTGAGTTTCGTGTAACAAAATTGCGTCGGCCATGGTCATTATTACTCTATTTGCGTTGAGCTGATTTGCGTGCAGGTATAAAAAAGTTAGAATTCAGCTGGTTTCGTTTTTTAAGTGGCTATTATGACAAATCAAATCCTGCTTGCCTGTATTTATCTTGTGGTGTTTATCTTTTTGCAGCGAGCATTAACTCAATGGGTGAAAAAACTCTCATTAATGAAGCAGGTGAGTGCGGCCCGTACTAGCCTTGTGACGCGGTTTATTTCCTATGTGATGTTTTTTATCACTTTGTCGTTAATGGCGGTTTCACTTGGATTAGGTTATCAAGATGTGTCGCTGTTTGTTTCCTCCGCGTTTGCGGTGATGGGTGTCGCCTTAGTCGCTCAATGGTCTATCTTGAGCAACTTAACGGCTGGTGTGCTGATTTTTTTCGTGTTCCCGTATCGGATCGGTGAACGTATTCGGGTGGTGGATAAGGATGAAGATATCAGTGGAGTGATTATTGAAATCGCGCTGTTTCATGTACTTATTCTAAGGGATAATGGCGATACCATCACCTATCCCAACAACTTGATGCTGCAGAAGGCGGTGTTAAAGCTGGCCGATCAGTCACCGCTTGCCGAGCGTCAAGCGTTGCAGGATGGCAAAAAGAAACTCGACCTCGAGTAACCATTCTCCTGTATGTGCGCCATCGCGGTACATTTATTAGCAAACTGTTGTCGGCGCACTCGCAAGCACTTAGTTTTATTATCTTGGCGTTAGCTTTCGTTGCTTAATCTGTTTTATATAACAAAATCAGTGTTATTGATTACATTTCCCTCCATTTGTTTACCTTAGATTGTGCCCTGTTGCACGGTTTAGTGCCCACGAATCCGTAGAATCCGCGCTTTTGTTTTTACCTAATGGATCTAATTTAATGAAATCTAAACTTTTAGCTGTGACGATTGGCACGCTACTCGCGACCCAGTTAACCGGTTGTATGGGACAAATGGGTTTAAGTCAAATGGTGACTAAGGGAAATTTAAGTGCGGTGGATAACCGTTATGGTCGTGCAGGCTTGTTTATGCTGTTAAGCCCAGTGTATGGCATCGCGGCGACAGGCGATCTGTTCATCTTTAATACCATTGAGTTTTGGACTGGCAAGAATCCGATTACCGATAAATCGCCCGCTGTGGTTGATATGCCAGTTGAGGCGATTTTTAAGATTAATCCACACGTGAGTGATGAGCTTAGATCTGCGCCAGTGAAGCTGACTCAGGCGCAAATTGCCTACCCCGATGAGCATACGGTCACTATGACGTTAGCCTACGAAGACGGTAGCACCCAGTTATTATCGGGCCGTAAAGTTGGCGAAGATGTGGACTTTTTCCTCGATGGTGCTTTTATCACGCGAGTGAGTAACCAGGAACTTGTTGCTTATAGCCAAAGCCGTTTACATGCGCCAGCAACACCTGCTGCTTAAGCTTTTGAATTATCCAACCCATAAAATGGTTTAGATTTATGGGTTGGATAATAACAATATTATCGCAGTACCCTCTGGAAAAACGCCACAGCTTGCTGATACATCTGCAGTGCTAGCGCGGGATCGTAGCGCTCGCCCTCATCACGCATAAAGGCATGCTGAGCATTCACCTCAAGCCAACTGAAGTTGCGGTTTTTAGCCATCAACTGTTGGTGGATCAATACCCGCCCCTCGGGCGATACATGGGGATCTTGCTTACCAAACACTAACACTAATTCCCCTTGAATATCGCCTGTGCGACTCATTGAATCATTGCCATAGGCACAGGGCAGGGTATTGGAATGAATGTCGGTGGGATAGAGGCAAAACGCGCCCAAAATCTCGGGATTGAGTGCTGCGCGGTAGGCTAAATGGCCGCCAATACACACGCCCATACTGCCGACTCGACCTGTGCAATAACTCTGCTGACGGGCAAAATCGATAAGGGCTTGGGTGTCGCTGTCGTGCTGCTCTAAGGGCTTGGCAAATTTATCGGCATTGCCTTTGTCTTTACCCACATCATCGTAGGCCAGCACTGTGCCTATCGGATTAAGCTCGTGAAATACCTCTGGCACTAACACCACAAAACCATGGCCTGCGAGTATTGTTGCGGTGCGGGCGATGGGCGCGGTTTGCTGAAATATCTCAGAGTAAAAAATGATACAGGGGAATTGCCCAGTGGCATCAGGGCGGTAGAGGTAAGTACGCATTAGCCCTGAAGGCGTGGAGATATCCTGAGTTTCCTGAGTGACTAACATATTGAGATTCTCTCTGTGAGGCTTCAAACGTTGAAGCCTCACTTTAGCAGTCAGGTATTAATCTGTCAGTTAAAACAGTTCATTACCACAGCGCTCGCCCGCGAGCACGGCTTTCACATTGCTCAGCGTTGTGTTGGCGATCGCGCCCAATGCTTCTTCGGTGAGGAAGGCTTGGTGACCGGTAAAAATCACGTTGTGACAGGCGGATAAGCGACGGAACACATCGTCCTGAATGATTTGGTTCGACTTGTCCTCGAAAAACAATTCTTTTTCGTTTTCATACACATCTAACCCTAAGGAGCCAATCTGGCCGAGCTTTAAGGCTTCCATCGCATCGAAGGCATTGAGCAGACCGCCGCGGCTAGTGTTGATCACCATGACGCCGGGTTTCATCTTGGCAAAACTTTCTTTATTCAGCAGATGGTGGTTATCGGCGGTTAATGGACAATGCAGGCTGATAATATCGCTGGTGGCGTAAATGGTATCGAGATCTAAATATTCCACATTGAGCGCTTCTACCGCGGGATTTGGGTAGGGGTCAAAGGCAATCACTTTACAACCAAAACCGAGCAATACCTTAATGGTGGCGACCCCAATCTTACCAGTGCCAATTACACCAACAGTTTTGCCAAACATGTTAAAGCCGACTAACCCCTCGAGTGAAAAGTTAGCATCACGGGTGCGTTGGTAGGCTTTGTGGATTTTGCGGTTTAGGGTCAGCATCAAGGCGACCGTGTGCTCGGCCACGGATTCGGGGGAATAGGCGGGCACGTTGACCACTTGCATACCTAAACGTTTTGCGGCGACTAAATCGACATTGTTAAAGCCTGCACAGCGCATGGCGATGATTTTTGTTCCGCCGTTAGCGAGTTCGACCAACACTTCTTCACAGAGAGAGTCGTTAACAAAGGCGCATACCACCTCAAAACCTTCGGCAAGCTTTACCGTTTGCATGCAGAGACGATAATCGAAATACTCAATTTGCGCACCAAATGCGGCATTAGTACGGTTAAAATGCTGCATGTCATAATGTTTTGCGCTAAAAAATCCAATTCTCATTTCAATCACCTAAGGGTTACATTGTTACTGGCACTGAGTGTATGTGACTCGGCGACATTTGTCCTCTGGTGATGAATTTACCCCGTAAAAAGAGTGAGCTTAGTCATCAATTGCTCAAAAAAGCATAAAAAAAGCGAGCCCCTGACGGCTCGCTTGTATCGATAAGCTTGAGTGTTCAAGCTTGGCTCTCATGGTCGTGCTATGTGAGCCTAAGGTTAGTCCATTAACCTAGAAAGAATTGATATTAGTGATCTTTCGCGAATTTAGCGGCAGATGCACCTGCGATACGGCCATAGGTCACGATATCAGAGATAGCGTTACCACCTAAGCGGTTAGCACCATGCACACCACCAGTGACTTCGCCCGCAGCGTATAAACCTTCAATAGGTTTACCAGTTTTTTCACTCTTCACTTCGGCTTTAGTATCAATCACGATACCGCCCATAGTGTGGTGAACCGCTGGCGCGATTTCTAAGGCATAGAAAGGTGCGACAACTAACTCACGTGGTAAATCAGGACGTTCGAATTGAGTGTCTTTACCTGATTTCACGAAACCATTATAAGCAGTCACTGTTTTTGCCAGTTCAGCTGCTGGTATATCGAGTTGTTTCGCTAGCTCTTCGATGGTTTTACCTTCTTTAACGATGTTCAAGTGAACATAACCTTCGATGGCTTTCAAGCTCTTACGGATAGAGTCATCGAATACGAGGTAAGCACTTTCACCTTTTTGTTTCAGGATCGCAGCAGAGGCTTTGTCACGGGTAGTGATTTCGTTCATGAAACGGTCACCATCACGGTTAACCACGATCGCACCGTTACCACGTACGGCTTCGGTGATCATCACACCGCCGGCTGGTGAGTAAGTTGGGTGAGCTTGGATGTATTCTAAGTCACGTGTTGCTGCGCCAGCTTGCAGAGCGACGTCTAAGCCGTCACCGGTAGCACCTGGGTGGTTAGTTGCTTTAAAGCCTTTTAATTTAGGATCATACTTAGCAACGCGGTCGTTGTTTTTCGCGAAACCACCAGCAGCAATGACTACCGCATCGGCTTTGATTACATAGTAACCAGTGTATTCACCTTTCACTAGAACGCCGGTCACTTTACCGCTCGCATCCTCAAGGATACGTACAACACGGCTGTTTAAACGAATATCAGTACCACGTTTAACGGCGTTGTCCCACAGTACTTGTGCAACGTGAGCACCAACACCTGCACCACCTGTTGGGCGGTGGCTACGGTTAACGCTTGCGCCACCCATACGGCCTACGTCAGTCATGTCGGCACCCATAGAGGTTAACCAATCGATAGAGTCTGAAGAGTTGTTGGCCAGGACTTTCACTAATTCAGGATCGTTAATGTTACGACCACCTTTCATGGTGTCGTCGATCATGATTTGTTTCTTATCTTGAATACCTAACTTAGCCTGTGGCTTAGTTTCTGCGGCGTTCATACCACCAGCAGCCAGTTTAGTGTTACCACCTGGGATAGGTTCTTTTTCTAACAGGATCACTTTTGCGCCAGCGTCACGGGCTGAAACGGCAGCAGCAAGACCTGCACCACCAGAGCCGATAACGACAACGTCAGTTGTTTCTTTCACGCCTGCGGCAATGGCTTTATCTTGAGCCGCTTTGTCTGCATCGACAGGAACAAACTTACGTTCCCACTTGCCGCCAAATGGCATATCAAAGCCGAAGCTATGGCAAGCATCACAGTAGGTTACTGATTTTTCGTGGCCTTTGTGGCAGCTGGTACAAGCGATTTCACCGATTAAGTGAGATTTGTGCGGAGAAACTTTATCTTTTGGCGCTGCAGCAGCCAGTTCTTTTAGATCACCGTGGCAGCTAACACATTGGCCATTTTCATGAGTCAGGTTGTCGTTGGTTACGCCACCTTTGTCTGATACGTGGCAGCTATCGCAGCCACCCATTTCACCGTGAAAATCGGCTAGTACTTCTGGTGCAGCATAGGCTGTGCCAGCCATTGCACCAGAGATCAGCATGGCTAGTGCTGTTTTTTGAATCTTTCTTGTGAACATAATTGTTCCTCCGCCGTACATTTCATCTACTTAATAAGGGTTATTCATCATGGCGTGATATTTATATTTTACGTAGCTCACGCGCTTTTAGAGTATTCTCCATGAACAAAGTTACCACTATCTAAAGAGGTATATGCGTACTTAGGTCACATAACGATTGTTACAGTGAGAATTACATAATTGAAATGTGCAATATGGCTGAAAATATTACTGAAATTGAAGTTAATCACTTAGAGAATACGGTATAGCTTGCGTGAGTTAACATATTTTGGTGGGCTTAATTATAATTTAATAATTGTTTTTTAGCGTGGGTATAGTCAGTTTTTTGTTGTTATAGCTTTGATTTTAATGGTTTATTTTTGATTTTGTTCTTGGTCGTGAATGTGCGAGAATTTATAATGTGAGTATTCTATAAATAATTAAATTCCACCAGTTTTTTTTGAATAAATATATTATATTTTTCCAAAATGTTATTTAAGTGGTGTTGAGGGGTTAAATTTATGCCTAGGCAGCAGATTTCTGAAAAACGTTTTTGGGTACAGCGACTTAGTAAAACAGCCTTAAGGGCTTTACATATATTAGGCATTGCAGGTACGGGTGGAGGGATATTATTAAACATTGATAAATCCCTTTGGTTAAATT
>AACY020565495.1_pt1 | contig 99619 bp, 109 predicted proteins | sample 267378 | NCBI WGS metagenome assembly AACY02 (sample SAMN02954345, study PRJNA13694) | marine metagenome | biome: aquatic; feature: ocean; material: water; isolation source: isolated as part of a large dataset composed predominantly from surface... | reverse complement strand
GACCCCGGCGCTGTACGAGAAATGCCTGATTCAGCCGATCGGACAAATCGATCGGCAGCTCATCACCAGTGAGAAGACAAATATCGATCAGATCGTCGCCACGCTGGGCCTCAAAGAGATCACGCAGGGCTCGCTGATCCGCAAACTATGTACGTACTCGCAGGAAAACCCGACACGTCGCGCGATTTTTGAGTTCGATAAGCTCATTCGTACCATCTACACGTTGCGTTACCTGCGCGACCCGCAGCTCGAGCGAAACGTGCATCGCTCCCAAAACCGCCTCGAGTCTTACCATCAGCTTCGTTCGACCATCGCCCAGGTCGGCGGCAAGAAGGAATTGACCGGCCGCACCGACATCGAAATCGAGATCAGCAACCAGTGCGCCCGGCTGATCGCCAACGTCATCATTTTTTACAACTCGGCGATTCTGTCGCATCTACTGACGAAATGGGAGGCCAGTGGCAACGCCAAGGCGCTGGCGCGGCTTACGCAGATATCACCGGCAGCCTGGCGGCATATCCTTTTGAACGGGCACTACACTTTTCAAAGCGACAACAAAATCGACCTGGACGCGCTCATTGCAGGGCTCGAATTGGAGTGATCGAATTTTCGGCGGTTCTGGCTTGGAATCCCTTATTCCTGTTACGGTGGAATACGATGCCACAACCAGGTAATCCTTTACCCCCAGCCGTGGTCAACACCTGGCGACTGAGCGTCGGCACGTCGCTGTTCGTGATCGATATCCTGGCCGACGGCAGCTGGCGACCGGCGTATATTGCGCCAAAGCGGCTGGGTGGCTGGACGATGGATGTGTTGCCGAACATGCCGCCGACGTTAGTCGATATCGCTCCCTCGGTACGCACCTGGGCGCGACAGTACGGCGCGAATGTAACGAACCGGCGCACGCCGGCGCGCCGGTTTCCCGCGCAAACCGCTTCTTCGAACAGGACGCCAGAATGAACATGCTGAAACGTCGGCAATGTCCCAGGCGTAGTTGAAGGTTGAAGGCGGCGGTTCGCCAGTGGAATCCGAGAGAATCGGGTTTCCAGGACCAACCTCCCGAACAGGGAACCAAGGAGAACCGCCACATGAAGCCTGGCAAGAAGAAGGCCCCGAAGGCCAGCGCGCCGTTGAACATCGTCGCCAAGCAGAACGAAGACCGGCTGCGGGCCTGTTTCGGCAATGTCCCACAGACAGTTGAAGGTTGGGACGGCGGGTGCGGCATAGATTATGCGACCTTGCGATCATGGTCAATGTTGGATTTCGAGGGCGAACGCTTCAGGGCGGCGGCGAGCACCCAGAGCTCGCTCACGCCGAGGATTTTCCGGAAGTGCTTCTCGGCTTCCAGGAACCCCGCTGCTGCCCAGCGCACCGCCATGTCGGCATCGCGATAGCGCTTCACACGCCCCGCGACGCGACGTACCGCGCCGTTGGGGTTCTCGATGAGGTTGGTCGTCGACAGCCCGCGCATGAGCGCCGGCGTCAGGCCCAGCTCGTTGACCGTGAACGTTTCCTCCAGCCCTTCGAGCAGCGCCGCCGAGGCATCCGGGTGCTCGGCCTTGAGCCACGCTGCGTGCGTCTCGAGCTTGGCCATGCCGTCCTTGGCCGGCAGCTTGTAGGCCGCTTTCATGATCGCTGCGGTTTGCGAGATGCATTCTTTGGGCAGGCGATCGAGGACATTGCGCAGCTTGTGCGTTCGACAGCGCTGCACGTGGGCACGCTCGCCGAAGAGTTCGTCGATCGCCGAACGCAGCGCCTTGGAACCGTCGATCACGAACAGATATTCCAGCTCCGTGGACAAGCCGCGATCGATCAACCCGCGCAACAGATCCTTGACGACCTGGGCGTTCTCGCTCGAACCGCTCACGAGCCCCATCAGATGTTTCTTGCCGGCGCTGTCCACGCCGATGGCCGCGATAACGTGCCGCGTGCCGACGATGATGCCGTCCAGGTAGATCGCCAGGAAGTCGTGATCGTCGAAGCGCCGGCCCATCAGCTCGGTGAGCGCCCTCTGGCTGGCCTGGATGAACTCGCGCGAGACGCTGCTCTTGGAGATGCCCACCGTGCCGGCCATCTCGGGCAGCACCTTGGCATATTTGCGCGTGGACACGCCCGTGACCATGATGTCGTGCACGCGCTCGGCGAGCCGCGGATTCTGGTTCAACTGCTCGTAGGCGGGGATCGGCACTTCGCCGCCGCCTCGCCGCCGCAGGCGTGGCCGCTCGACGTTCAATTTGCGCTCGTCCATCACGATCTGGCCGCGTTGCGAGCCGTGCCAACGGACTTCGCCGCCTTTGCGGCCAGGGTGCTTCTCGCCGGCGACTTCCGTCGCCGAGATCACCAGCAACTGCTCGACCAGGCCGCGGCCAGCGTCGTACATCAGCTCGTCAATGCTCGCGCGGGTGTTCTGGATCAGATCGAGTATTGGCAGCAGGAGCTGACTGTTCTCGGCGAAACAGGCCCGCAGCCGGTCTTCGTTCTGCTTGGCGACGATGTTCAACGGCGCGCTGGCCTTCGGGGCCTTCTTCTTGCCAGGCTTCATGTGGCGGTTCTCCTTGGTTCCCTGTTCGGGAGGTTGGTCCTGGAAACCCGATTCTCTCGGATTCCACTGGCGAACCGCCGCCTTCAACCTTCAACTACGCCTGGGACATTGCCCCTGTTTCGCCGAGAACAGTCAGCTCCTGCTGCCAATACTCGATCTGATCCAGAACACCCGCGCGAGCATTGACGAGCTGATGTACGACGCTGGCCGCGGCCTGGTCGAGCAGTTGCTGGTGATCTCGGCGACGGAAGTCGCCGGCGAGAAGCACCCTGGCCGCAAAGGCGGCGAAGTCCGTTGGCACGGCTCGCAACGCGGCCAGATCGTGATGGACGAGCGCAAATTGAACGTCGAGCGGCCACGCCTGCGGCGGCGAGGCGGCGGCGAAGTGCCGATCCCCGCCTACGAGCAGTTGAACCAGAATCCGCGGCTCGCCGAGCGCGTGCACGACATCATGGTCACGGGCGTGTCCACGCGCAAATATGCCAAGGTGCTGCCCGAGATGGCCGGCACGGTGGGCATCTCCAAGAGCAGCGTCTCGCGCGAGTTCATCCAGGCCAGCCAGAGGGCGCTCACCGAGCTGATGGGCCGGCGCTTCGACGATCACGACTTCCTGGCGATCTACCTGGACGGCATCATCGTCGGCACGCGGCACGTTATCGCGGCCATCGGCGTGGACAGCGCCGGCAAGAAACATCTGATGGGGCTCGTGAGCGGTTCGAGCGAGAACGCCCAGGTCGTCAAGGATCTGTTGCGCGGGTTGATCGATCGCGGCTTGTCCACGGAGCTGGAATATCTGTTCGTGATCGACGGTTCCAAGGCGCTGCGTTCGGCGATCGACGAACTCTTCGGCGAGCGTGCCCACGTGCAGCGCTGTCGAACGCACAAGCTGCGCAATGTCCTCGATCGCCTGCCCAAAGAATGCATCTCGCAAACCGCAGCGATCATGAAAGCGGCCTACAAGCTGCCGGCCAAGGACGGCATGGCCAAGCTCGAGACGCACGCAGCGTGGCTCAAGGCCGAGCACCCGGATGCCTCGGCGGCGCTGCTCGAAGGGCTGGAGGAAACGTTCACGGTCAACGAGCTGGGCCTGACGCCGGCGCTCATGCGCGGGCTGTCGACGACCAACCTCATCGAGAACCCCAACGGCGCGGTACGTCGCGTCGCGGGGCGTGTGAAGCGCTATCGCGATGCCGACATGGCGGTGCGCTGGGCAGCAGCGGGGTTCCTGGAAGCCGAGAAGCACTTCCGGAAAATCCTCGGCGTGAGCGAGCTCTGGGTGCTCGCCGCCGCCCTGAAGCGTTCGCCCTCGAAATCCAACATTGACCATGATCGCAAGGTCGCATAATCTATGCCGCACCCGCCGTCCCAACCTTCAACTGTCTGTGGGACATTGCCGAAACGTCGTCTCGATGCGACAGACGAAAAGCTGCAGGAGCTGAAAACAGCCCGCAAAGCGGCAGCTAAGGCGCAGCGCCAGCAGGTCAAGCAAACGCGCGCGGATCGCGAGCGAAAGATCATGCTGGCCGGCGAGGCGTTGCTGCGGCGTGTCGATCGCGGCGAGTGGGATGAAGCCGATTTCCGCGCGATGATGGACGATTATCTGTCGCGGCCCGCCGATCGCGCGCTGTTCGAGCTCGACGATGTATAGCCTTTGATGTTCGACGTCGACGCACCGCACAGCCAGGTCGGCAAATGTTGATTTGATTCACGATGAAGGATGCCCGATGCTGCCAACGCTCCGCATGAACCGGAATTTTGTCGAGGCCTTGCTGGCCGAGCGCGCGCCCTGCTTTGCGATGGGACTCGTGGCCGAGGGCCAGACGCACTATGCTTGCCTGGCACTGCGGCCGGTGGATGACATTCCGAACGACGTAACACGCAGCGGTTTCAACTTTGGCCACTCGATACGCGGCACCGACGACTTCGAGGTCGTACACTTCGGCTTAGAGTTTTACGGCTACCGCATCTTCAATGCGCTGATCAATCCGAGCAACTTCATCGCCAGGACAATCCTGTCGCACATGGTCGACACGAAGGCGTTTTTCTTCTTCGCGGTCAACCCGTCAGGCGGTGTGACGGTGTTCAAGTCCGGCATCGGTGAATGCAGCCTGGACAGCATCGAGTCTAATCTCGAGCGGATACTGCGCTCGAGCACGTCCGATGCTCAGTACGACGCGGCGCTGACAACGTTCAGCGACCATCCAGATCCGGTCGGGCCGATGCTGCACTGGGTTTGCCGGGACTGCGAAGATTGTCTCGACCTGTCCCACAATGTAATCGAACTGGGCCCCGCGTAACGGTCCTGATGGTCCGTGTGACCGAGACCGTCATGTCACTCACCGGACGTCGCTCCAACATTCTTCGGCTGGAATAAGCCGATTAATGTTCACAATGTGGAACGACGGAATTTTCTGGGGTTCCGGCGTAGATCCCCATCATTGGGGTGCAGGATACGACTTGGCTGATCAATTCGGTCGAGCGAGCACCTATACTAATGAGGTCGACGATCGCAATGTCGAATGTTTCATCTCTGACTGTCGCAATCAGTGCATTTCCATCAGGCAACTCGCGAGCGACTTGGTACTCCCCAGTTTCTTGAAGGATGTACCGAATTCCGTCACGCGTGATCGCATGACGTTCCGCGAGAAGTACCTTCTTCATGCTCAATCCTCGTTGCCTTTTATCGGACGCGAGCTGCAACCCAACACGTCAGCTATATTCACCGTGCAATGGCGGCATACAGCGTCTTATGGCCTCAGCTTGATAAAGAGAACTCGCATATGTAACATGCCACCGCATAAAGCGTGCCGCGATTGAACTTTAGATGCTGCGTTTGACAAATGTCAACATAATTCGGCTGGCACGTCGGTTAAGTTCTAGCTCAGACGCTCTGTTTTTCGACTGCGGCGAGACGCGCTTAACGATCACGCTCGGGATCGCGAGTGTGTGCGAGCCGGCTGGCCGAGCCGATGGTGGGATTAGTAGCCTGCCGCGCCGGATTAGACGTTGGAGACATAGTCGGCGCATACGTGGGAGGCGCTCCGCTCGGCTCGGGTGATGCAGCAGAAATGTGCCGGCCGTCGTATCGGCAATGGCCCGGTGGAGAACGAGGTTCCGCAATGAGACTGGCCGATCAAACGGACCCTTCGGCGATCCGTTGTCATCATGGCGACGTGCTGTCGCGATTATCCTAGTGCTATTGTGGCAGCGTGGTGGCGTGAGCCCAACGCTCACCGGACAGACGTGCTGCCCGGTCTCCGACGGCTGTCACCGAAGATGTTGCAGCGCTGTCCACTCATCTCGTTCTTCGAAATAGCGTGATGCCCCGCTGGCTTCTGCACCCCGGGGCTATTTCAAGGGCAACCCAGAACGTTGACGCGCTGGTCGGGTCTGCTGCAGATGGCGATCACGGCGTCGAGTGTGAGCCGCCGCGGAGCAGGAATGGACGTTGAGTAATTTGTGTCCGTCGCCGTTGTTTTGGAACTTGCGGTTTATGGATACAGATGAGTAGAATCACCACACAGCCATGACAACAGGCGTTGCGAACAATGCTGAGAAGACTCGCAGGAGCCATACTGTTGTGCGCCGTTCCCTCCTGCTTTGTCTTCGGGCAGGATAGACCCACGGAACGCGCGCCGGACACCATGCAAGCACGGGTGCTTGCATGTGCGGCGTGCCATGGCAAAGCCGGGGAGGGGACCAATAACGATTACTTTCCCCGTCTGGCGGGTAAGCCTTCCGGCTATTTGTTCAATCAGCTCAAGGCATTCCGCGATGGCCAGCGCCAGTACCCGCCAATGAACTATCTCTTGGCGTATCTACCGGACGCCTATCTAAGAAAGATAGCCGATTTCTTCGCGGCCCAGCATCCGCCGTACCCGCCTGCCACAGCCCCTGCCGTCAGCGCGGAACTACTGCGGCGCGGCAAGCAACTCGTGAATGACGGCGACCGTACGCGCAACATCCCGGCTTGTGCTGCTTGTCACGGCGCATCGCTTACGGGTATGGAGCCGGCCATTCCTGGGTTGCTCGGCCTCCATGCGCAATATATCAGTGCCCAACTCGGCGCCTGGCGCTACGGAACGCGAGTTTCGACAGCACCAGACTGTATGCACGACATCGCCTCGCGTCTTGGTAACGACGACATCACTGCCGTCGCTGCCTGGCTCTCGTCATTGCCCGGTGCGGCGAACTCGGCGCCTGCGACTGCGGGAAGCGTGAAGTTGCCGATTGCTTGCGGGAGCGTACCTCAATGACGGAGCTCACGGTGCGTACCAGGTCTTTCCGGTTCAGTCGTTCGTTCGGTTCACTTCCGGTTAGCCGGATGAGCAAGGCGCTACGCGTTTGCTTGACCACCATCGCCGCCTCTGCGGCCTTGATAATCGCCCCCCCGAGGCTCGCGGTGGCGCAAGACGGTTCCGCCAAGGTGGACGTCATCAAGCGAGGTGAATATCTTGCGCGTGCCGGCGACTGTATAGCATGCCATACGCAACCCAGCGACAAACTCTTCGCGGGCGGTCGCGCGATGCCCACTCCGTTCGGGACGTTGTACTCACCGAATATCACACCAGACGCCGAAACCGGGATCGGCCGATGGAGTTCCGACGAGTTCTACGCGATGATGCACACGGGACGTTCCCGCGATGGCTCCATCCTGTATCCCGCCATGCCCTACGCTGCATACACGAAGGTCACACGCGAAGATAGCGATGCCATCTACGCTTACCTGATGTCCGTGCCGCCCGTCAGGCGGCCGAATCGTCCGCACGATATGAGGTTTCCGTACAACAATCGCGAGTTACTGCTTGGCTGGCGAACGCTGTATTTTCGTGAGGGTGTATACAAGCCCGATCACGAGAAGTCCGTTGAATGGAATCGTGGCGCATATCTCGTACAAGGCCTCGGCCACTGCTCGATGTGCCATACCGCGATAAACGCGTTGGGGGGCAGTTCGGAGTCGAAGGCGTTTGAAGGTGGCCTCATCCCAATGCAGGACTGGTACGCACCATCGCTCACGTCTAGTCGAGAAGCGGGCCTCGGCGCGTGGAGCATTGCAGACATTACGGACCTGCTGCAAAAGGGCGTGTCGCGGCGGGGCGCTGTCTACGGTCCGATGGCCGAAGTTGTGTACGACAGCCTTCAGTACCTTTCAGACGACGACGTCCGGGCGATGGCGGTCTATCTGAAATCACTGCCGCAGCACGGTGGCGAGGGAGCCGCCGAACCCACTTCATCAATGTCACGCGATGAGCGAAATCGACTCTTCAGGGTGGGCAGCAAGATTTACGATTCACAGTGCGCCACTTGCCACGGCAAGAACGGGGAGGGCAAGCTACCCGATTTCCCGCCGCTCGCGAACAATCAGTCTATCCAGATGGTGTCCGCCGTGAATCCGATACGGATGGTGCTCAATGGCGGGTATGCGCCGGGCACTGCGAAGAACCCCATGCCTTACGGCATGCCGCCCTTCGCTCAATCGATGTCCGACGACGAGGTGGCTGCGGTCGTTACGTTCATCCGCACTGCATGGGGTAACCGCGGCATGCCTGTGTCAGCCAAAGATGCCAACGCATTGCGTTCGGCACCGCTGTACTGAGGGGAACTCATGAGCGACTCAACTGAGGACGGAATACCCCAAGCGCCGATCGCCCGGCGTCTATCGGACGACGAGCAGCACGTCGATGACATCGTGCGCATGGGACCGAAGGGGGCACTTGCGCTGGCCGGGATCGCGACGTTTATCGTGATCGCAATGTGGTTTGCGTTCTACTTTCTGGTGTTTTTGCCTCGCGGCGTTATCCAGTAAATCCGAGCCCATGTCGAACACCCAAAACACGCCTCCGACGGCGCCGGCGAATCATGCCGACAGCCATGCAATAGCAGTCCGTACTGAGCGGCGCTGGGCCATGTTCTCGGTGGCGTTTGTACTGCTGCTTGTCGCAATAGTGGTCTTCACCGGTTTGCACTGGGCAATGATGCCCCCGTCGCGAGTAGAAACCATCGATCCGACCACGCTGCACGTGTCCGGAGAATTTATAGAAGGCAATCTCGGAACCGCACGCGAGGCGGACGGTTCGGTGACGGTACGCGTGGTCGCGCAGCAGTATTCATTCACGCCGCAATGTATTCTCGTGCCGGCCCGTACTCCTGTCACATTCAGGATCACGAGCGCGGATGTCGTTCACGGTTTCCTGATCGCGAATACAAACATTAACTCGATGGTCGAGCCGGGCTACATCTCCACGTTCCGCAGTACGTTCAACGAGCCGGGAGACCACTTGATGCCATGTCATGAGTATTGCGGGACAGGGCATGAGGGCATGTGGGCAAATGTGAAGGTGATCGAGGCCGCCGAATTCGACAAACTTGCGGCCGGTGCACGGAGGCTCAGCTGTGTTAAATAACCGACGACTCGTGCTCGCACATTTCTGGTTCGCTTTCGCGACCTTCGGGGTGGCATTGCTGTTGGGCGCCTGGCAAATGTACGTGCGCAGTCCGCTGCATGCTTGGTTGTCCGCGCCTGAGCTGTATTACCGTTCGGTGACGGCGCACGGCTCCGTGATGGCATACGTATTTCCGACACTGATCGCTATGGGGTTCGGCTATGCGATCACCGAGCTCTCGCTTGCGCAGCGGCTGGTCGGTAAGCGGTGGGCATGGGCCGGCTGGTGGCTCGTAGCGGTAGGCTCGATTGTGGCGATGGTGCCGGTATCTATGGGGCGTGCCTCGGTGCTTTACACGTTTTATCCGCCCATGATCGGCAACCCCTTCTATTACATTGGCGTGGTACTCGTGGTGGTCGGATCATGGATTTGGGTGGCACTCATGTCCGTGAACCTGCATGTCTGGAAGAAGGCGAATCCAGGTACGCCTGTGCCGCTGCCCATGTTCGCGAACGTCGCGGGCTCGTACCTGTGGGCATGGACGGCGGTGGGCGCCGCCATCGAAATCCTGTTTCAGATTCTGCCGGTCGCGCTGGGTCTCAGATCCACCATCGATTCGGGCCTCGCGCGCGTATTCTTTTCATGGACGCTGCACGCCATCGTCTATTTTTGGCTGATGCCGGCCTATATCGCGTACTACACGCTCGTGCCGCGCGCCGTGGGGGGCCGGCTCTACAGCGATGAGATGGCGCGCATCTCGTTCATCCTCTTTCTCGTGGTCGCGATGCCGATCGGCATTCACCATTTGTTCGCGGACCCTCAAGTGGGATCGGGCTTCAAGTTCCTGCAGTCCGTGTTCACGGCGCTCGTCGCGGTGCCCACGCTGCTCACCGTCTTCACGATCTGCGCGTCCGTGGAAATTGCAGGCCGACTGCGCGGCGGCAAGGGCGCGTTTGGCTGGATACGCGCGCTGCCGTGGCACGAGCCGATGATGCTGGCTGTGGCGTTCTCGTTCGTGATGCTGGGCTTCGGTGGCGCCGGCGGCCTTATCAACATGAGCTACCAGCTCGACTCGACGATCCATAACACGCAATGGATCACGGGGCACTTCCACCTGATTTTCGGCGGCGCCATCGTCATCATGTACTTCGCGATTGCCTACGAACTATGGCCGCAACTCACAGGGCGCTCGCTTAGGAGCGTGCGGCTCATTCGATGGCAGCTCTGGACGTGGTTTGTCGGGATGATCGTTACGACGTTCCCGTGGCACTATGCCGGCATCCTCGGTATGCCGCGTCGCATGGCATTTTTCGACTACAGCGACCCCGCGATTGCGCCCGAGGCTATCACCGTTGTGCTCTCGTTCGTCGGTGCTCTGATTCTGGTCGCTTCGGCGGTGTTGTTCTTTATCGTGCTTGCAAGGGGGCACCGGGGCGCAATTGAACCCGCGCGTCGCTTCGAATTTAGCGTGGCAGTGCATCCTCCTCGTACCCTCCCGGTTGCGCTCAATAGCTTCGGACTCTGGATCGCGCTGATGATCGGACTTACCGTAGTGAACTATGGCTACCCGATTGCGCAGTTGTTGGCGCTCCCTCAGACTTCCGTGCCGGCCGTCTGGATCGGAGGGCAGCGATGAGGACACCACCGTCACCCGAAGCGCGCCTGTTCTCGCTGCGCAACCGTTGGTTCACCGTGAGCGTAGGGCTGACAGTCGCAGTTGCCGGCGTCTCGGCCCTGATAGGGTTCGTGTGGTTACCGTCGGCCCAGACCGACCCGCAGTTCAAAGGACTGTGGAACGCGATCTGTAGCGCGGCCGGGGTGCCGCAGCAATGGCTCGTCTCGCAGCCCGTGGTTTCGTCCACGAAGACAAGCACGGCAGTGCTTACTCCGCAGACCTTCGCGGGAACGGATGGACTTTCGATTGGACGCGGTGCGACGCTCTCACTGCGATGCACGATGTGTCATGGGCCGCAGGGACTTAGCTTCGCAAACTCACCGAATCTCGCAGGGCAGTACGAAAGTGTTGTGTATAAGCAGTTGAAAGATTTCCAGAGCGGAGCCCGCACGAACGCCGTGATGACCCCCATGGCTACGAATTTGAGCGATCAGGACATGAAGGACTTGGCGGCATATTACGCCTCGCTGCCTCGCGTTCGGGTCGGCGCGTCTGCAGTGCCTGCACCCGCTATCGTTGCGACGGGTTCCCCAATGCGGAATATTGCTCCCTGTGCCTCTTGTCACGGAGCCGCTGAAAACAAGCTAGGTGCGCCGTGGTTGGAGGGTGAGCCGCTCGTCTACATACGCCAGCAACTATTGGCGTTTGCAGGAGGGGAACGACATAACGATACCAGCGAGCAAATGCGCAACGTTGCGAGAAATATGACTCGCGACGAGATCGAAGCGGCCGCCAAGTTCTACTCCGGTCAACCATAACGGAAAACTGCATCTCGCACTCGTGCGATTGAGTCACGGGGAGATGCTGCCTCGGAAGTTCGTAAAGGCGCGGGCCATTTTCCGTCCGACAAGGCCGTGCTCAAACTAATCTGGCCGCAACTGCGTAACGTCGTCGTCAAGAGGCGCCCCCGTGATTAGCAGAGCCTCTGACTCAGTTCGCGCTCCGTTGCCACGAACGGCTCAACACTTCGAATTCTGAATTTCGATCGCCTCATACACGGCGGTCTCAAGAGTCAAGTGCAACGTTTAGCCAATCCGGCGGCAGCCAACTCCATGGCCATGGCTTCTTCCGGCGTTTTCCAGCCGAGCGTCTGACGTGGGCGCCCATTCATTAATTTGGCGATGTCGTTCAACTGCATCTGGGTGATGCCCGATAGGTCCATGCCCTTGGGCAGAAACTGACGCAATAGCCCGTTGGTGTGTTGATGTCCACGCAGAACTGACCCACCGGGGATGCGGACAAAATCTTGGACTACTTTGGAGGTAGTCCATGTATTCATACGAAGACCGCGTTCGGGCGGTCGAGCTGTACCTGAAACTCGGAAAGCGCGTCAAGGCGACAATCCGCCAGTTGGGTTACCCGACGAAGAATTCTCTCAAGGCGTGGTGCGAGGAATTCGAGAAGAGTGGCGATCTGCAGAAAGAGTATGTTCGCGTAAAGCCGAAGTACTCAGAAGAACAGAAGAACCTGGCACTTGAGCATTACGTCAATCACGGGCGCAGCTTCAGCTTCACCCTCAGGGCATTAGGCTATCCCTGTCGCCAGATACTGACGGCGTGGGTTCGCGAGCGCTATCCGGAAACCAGGAAACGCGTGGTTGGCAAGGCAGGCCGACCGGCCGTGTCATTGGCGACCAGGCAGCTCGCGGTGTACGAACTGTGCACACGGGAAGGAAGTGCACAGGCGGTGGCGCAAAAGCTGGACGTCGACAGGGTGTCGCTGTACAACTGGAAGAACCAGTTACTCGGCCGAGGGGCCCCTGCATCCATGAAGCGCGACAAGGGATCACCATCAGAGACGGATCGGGACGAACTGGAGCGGCAGGTCGAAGAGCTCCGGCGCGACATTCGCAATCTGAAGCTTGAACACGACCTGTTGAAGAAGGCGAATGAACTCGTAAAAAAAGACCTGGGCGTCGACCTGTCACTCCTGAGCAATCGGGAGAAGACGACGCTGGTTGACGCCCTGAGAGAAGAATACGGTTTGACTGAGCTGCTTGAGCGGTTGGACCTGGCGCGCAGCTCCTATTTTTATCATCGGTCGCCCATACGGGTTGCCGACAAATATGCAGATGTCCGTCGTACCGTTGCAGAGATCTTCGAGGACAATCACCGATCCTACGGCTATCGTCGGGTGCAAGCAGCGCTTAGCAGGCAACGGGTGTTTCTATCGGAGAAAGTCGTGCGTCGCCTCATGAAACAAGGCGGCCTCCACGCAGCAAGGCCCAAGCGGCGCCGATATCGCTCTTATATCGGGGAAATCAGCCCTGCCCCAGATAACATCATCAATCGCGATTTCCACGCGAACGCCCCCAACGAAAAGTGGGTGACGGATATTTCCGAGTTCCAGATTCCTGCGGGGAAGGTATATCTATCGCCCATGATCGACTGCTTCGATGGGATGGTAGTCAGCTGGTCGATTGGCACAAGCCCCGACGCAGAGCTCGTGAATTCCATGTTAGATGCGGCTATCGAGACCGTGACCGAGGACGACGAGACGCCGATCGTGCATTCCGATCGGGGTGGCCACTACCGTTGGCCTGGCTGGCTATCGCGGGTTGCAAAGGCTAAGCTGATCCGCTCCATGTCGCGTAAAGCCTGTTCACCGGACAACGCGGCCTGTGAGGGATTCTTCGGCAGGCTAAAGACCGAGATGTTCTATCCAGGAGACTGGCGTTCGACGACCATCGCGGAGTTCGTTGAGGTACTGGACGCCTACGTTCGCTGGTACAACGAGAAACGGATCAAGGGCTCCCTTGGCTATCTCAGCCCCATCGAGTACCGTGAAAGCCTTGGGTTAGCAACGTAAATCAGTCCAAGAAAATAGCCGCATCCCCGCAGTGTCGATTGTAGATTTCCTTGTCAGTTCTGGTCGAGTTCGGGCTCCAGGACGTTGGGTTTGGGGGATGTCTTTCTGAGCGATTCGCCGGTAAGCGTGATCCGGTGATGACGCTGCATGAGGCGGTCGAGCAGCGCATCGGCGATGGTCTCGTCACCGATCCATCCATGCCAGTGCTCGATCGGCAACTGGCTGGTCACGATTGTGGCTTTGCCCGCCGCGCGGTCATCGATCATCTCGAGCAGGTCGTTTCGAACCATCGCGTCGAGGGGAGCCATTCCCCAATCGTCCAGCAGGAGAACATCAACGCGGGCGACCTGCAGCAGCCATTTGGTGAAGCCGCCGTTGCCGTGCAGCACGCGCAGTTCCTCGCCGAGTCGCGGCACACGCAGGTACAACGCGGAGTGCCCGCGCCGGCAGGCATACTGCGCCAAGGCGCAAGCGAGCCATGACTTCCCCGCGCCGGTTGGGCCGCTGATGAGCAGGCTGTAGCCGGCTTCGACCCAGTCGCCGAGTGCCAGGCTCGTGAGCGAGCGCGAGTCCACGCCTCGACCGGAGCGGGTGTCGAGGTCCTCGATGGCGGCCTGCGGATACTTGAGGCGCGCCTGTTTGAGCAGTCGGGTCCGGCGCCGATCGTCACGCCAACTGGCTTCACGGTCGACCAGCAGCGACAAGCGTTCCTCGAAGCTCAGGCTGGCCGCACCGGGCTGAGTCAACTGTTCTTCCAGTCCGTCAGCGAAGCCGTCCAGCTTCAGGGTGCGCAGTTGGGTCAGGGTCTGTTGCATCATCATGGTGGGTTCTCTTTATTGGTAGTAGCTGGGGCCGCGTACATGCGCATGGCTCGGGCTGATCCAGTCGGCAGGCGTTGTCGCCGCAGCCCGGTCGCGGTTGTTGACCAGGATGGGGATCTACGCCGGAACCCCAGAAAATTCCGTCGTTCCACATTGTGAACATTAATCGGCTTATTCCAGCCGAAGAATGTTGGAGCGACGTCCGGTGAGTGACATGACGGTCTCGGTCACACGGACCATCAGGACCGTTACGCGGGGCCCAGTTCGATTACATTGTGGGACAGGTCGAGACAATCTTCGCAGTCCCGGCAAACCCAGTGCAGCATCGGCCCGACCGGATCTGGATGGTCGCTGAACGTTGTCAGCGCCGCGTCGTACTGAGCATCGGACGTGCTCGAGCGCAGTATCCGCTCGAGATTAGACTCGATGCTGTCCAGGCTGCATTCACCGATGCCGGACTTGAACACCGTCACACCGCCTGACGGGTTGACCGCGAAGAAGAAAAACGCCTTCGTGTCGACCATGTGCGACAGGATTGTCCTGGCGATGAAGTTGCTCGGATTGATCAGCGCATTGAAGATGCGGTAGCCGTAAAACTCTAAGCCGAAGTGTACGACCTCGAAGTCGTCGGTGCCGCGTATCGAGTGGCCAAAGTTGAAACCGCTGCGTGTTACGTCGTTCGGAATGTCATCCACCGGCCGCAGTGCCAGGCAAGCATAGTGCGTCTGGCCCTCGGCCACGAGTCCCATCGCAAAGCAGGGCGCGCGCTCGGCCAGCAAGGCCTCGACAAAATTCCGGTTCATGCGGAGCGTTGGCAGCATCGGGCATCCTTCATCGTGAATCAAATCAACATTTGCCGACCTGGCTGTGCGGTGCGTCGACGTCGAACATCAAAGGCTATACATCGTCGAGCTCGAACAGCGCGCGATCGGCGGGCCGCGACAGATAATCGTCCATCATCGCGCGGAAATCGGCTTCATCCCACTCGCCGCGATCGACACGCCGCAGCAACGCCTCGCCGGCCAGCATGATCTTTCGCTCGCGATCCGCGCGCGTTTGCTTGACCTGCTGGCGCTGCGCCTTAGCTGCCGCTTTGCGGGCTGTTTTCAGCTCCTGCAGCTTTTCGTCTGTCGCATCGAGACGACGTTTCAGCATGTTCATTCTGGCGTCCTGTTCGAAGAAGCGGTTTGCGCGGGAAACCGGCGCGCCGGCGTGCGCCGGTTCGTTACATTCGCGCCGTACTGTCGCGCCCAGGTGCGTACCGAGGGAGCGATATCGACTAACGTCGGCGGCATGTTCGGCAACACATCCATCGTCCAGCCACCCAGCCGCTTTGGCGCAATATACGCCGGTCGCCAGCTGCCGTCGGCCAGGATATCGATCACGAACAGCGACGTGCCGACGCTCAGTCGCCAGGTGTTGACCACGGCTGGGGGTAAAGGATTACCTGGTTGTGGCATCGTATTCCACCGTAACAGGAATAAGGGATTCCAAGCCAGAACCGCCGAAAATTCGATCACTCCAATTCGAGCCCTGCAATGAGCGCGTCCAGGTCGATTTTGTTGTCGCTTTGAAAAGTGTAGTGCCCGTTCAAAAGGATATGCCGCCAGGCTGCCGGTGATATCTGCGTAAGCCGCGCCAGCGCCTTGGCGTTGCCACTGGCCTCCCATTTCGTCAGTAGATGCGACAGAATCGCCGAGTTGTAAAAAATGATGACGTTGGCGATCAGCCGGGCGCACTGGTTGCTGATCTCGATTTCGATGTCGGTGCGGCCGGTCAATTCCTTCTTGCCGCCGACCTGGGCGATGGTCGAACGAAGCTGATGGTAAGACTCGAGGCGGTTTTGGGAGCGATGCACGTTTCGCTCGAGCTGCGGGTCGCGCAGGTAACGCAACGTGTAGATGGTACGAATGAGCTTATCGAACTCAAAAATCGCGCGACGTGTCGGGTTTTCCTGCGAGTACGTACATAGTTTGCGGATCAGCGAGCCCTGCGTGATCTCTTTGAGGCCCAGCGTGGCGACGATCTGATCGATATTTGTCTTCTCACTGGTGATGAGCTGCCGATCGATTTGTCCGATCGGCTGAATCAGGCATTTCTCGTACAGCGCCGGGTCGTCGATACAATACAATTCCTGCAACTGGTCATCGAGGTTTGTGAAGCGAGGCTCGAAGCGCAACCCGAACCAATACAGGATAGCGAAGTTGGCTTTGTTGATGCTGTGCATGTCGCCGGTGATCGCAGTCGGCACTATATCCGACGTGTTGCGATACCAGATGTCGAACACGTGATGCGCCTCGTACTCGTGCGCGCCGATTAGGTAGCCGTTCAACGGGACATGATTGCACAGCAGCGTGTAGGCGACGACGCCTTTGCCTCGTCCGAAGTATTTGCGCGAGTAACGCGCCTTCACGGTCGGTCGCTCGACGCCGAATTTCTGCCCATCGACGGCGCTGTACAGCGCATCGAGATCGAACGAGTAGTACGGGAAGATCGGCAGCGCGGCGATGGCGTTGCTGATGCAGTCGTTGGCCGCATGCAGCGTCGCCTGACGCAGATACTGCTGGTAGGTGCTATCCAGAACGTGGTACGGAATGTCGCTGGTGCGCGCCATGACATGGTTGCCATGGTTCATTGCCTGAGCGATGATAACCGCCATCAGGCTATCGGCGTCCGCTACCTTCTTCGCGTAGCGCGGCTGCAATGGCGTCAGCGCCGACAGGAACTGGCACTGGCCGTTGACGAAGCGGAACACGTCGGCAACATCGCAGAATGGCAGTTGCTCGTAGAATGCCTGCTCACGCACCTTCTGGTTCTCGGTTTTCGGTTTGCGCCAAATCAGCTTCTGCGTATCCTTGTCGTATTCCAGGTGCGTAAGCTTGCCCTGTTTCAGCTCTCGGTTGAAGGCCAGCCATTGTGCATGCAACTCGGCCGCTAACGCATCGAGTTGGGCATCGATTGGCTGCTGCAGGAACGGGATCTCCATCTGCGCCAGCGCGTCGGCCTTCTCGTTCATCGAAACAAGCTCGTCGGAGAAGTGACGATGTTGCAGACTGTCGTCGAGATAGATCTCTCCCGACTGGAAGCGCTTCCGGATCTGGCGGTACAACCAGAATTCGTAGCGATCGGCGTGCAAACCGGTCGGCTGACCATCAGCGCCGAAGATCAGCAGGTACGGTCGCAGGCGCTTCGGCAGCGTGGCCGCGGGACATTCGGCGAGCGGTCGTTGTGACAGGCGCTGCTGTTTGGCGAAGGCCCCCTTGACCCAAGCCAGCGCCGCGAGCCACGGGTTGTCTGGGGAGGTGCCGACGAAGTCGAGCTCGACGTACAAGGGGCGCAGGTGACGGCGAATACGTTTGGCTAGGCCGTCCACCGCCAACCAGTGTAGTGCCAGTTGACTCAGCGGCTTGACCGTCATGCGTTGCGCCGTGTTTTGTAGCACATCTTTGGCCATGATTTTATAGGCGCGCTGACGCACCTCGCCGAACGGCGTCGGATCGGCTACGCTGTCGTCCACATAGAGCGACAACAGGCGGCCGATCTGCGGCGTTTCCCGATGGCGTTTTACTTGCTCGGCGATGAGTGACTGTTTCGCGCCCGCGCTGCTTTCTTCCTCGAGCTGCTTCATGTGGAAGGCCATCGCATCGACCAGGTTGTCGGTGAGCTGTCGGAAGCGCACCCAGGCGTAACACAGCAGGTAGAGCTGCGCCTGATCCGCCTTCAGGTTGCGCAGGTCGTGGACGGTATAGAAGTTCGCCAGGCTTGCGTAGTACAGCACGTTCTGCTGCGAGATATCCAGCCGGGGCAGCAGCGTCCTGGCGATTTCGTGCAACGGCTGCAGCGTGCCGCGCTTTTCGCGTTCGCGGACCATCTGACGCCAGCCGAAATTCTTGGCATCCTGTTTCAGCGCCGCCAGTTTCGACAGAGTATCATCGCGCACCAGAAGTTGGTCTAGCGCGGTTTGGGTCAATTCGTCCAATACGCCGGTGAGCAGGTCGCCCAGCCGCCGACGTTCGACGGACAGGGCTTCGCTGACTAGCTCTTGCAAGGTCGTGTAGCCGGGCCGGATCATCTTGTGCTCATTGAGCCACACGATGAGCTCGGCGGCGACGAATCCCGGTGTCACGTCGCGACGTACGATCTGCGCGGCCTGCTGCATGAGTTGCGGCAGGAAGGCGGCCACCCACGGTCGATAGCCGTACAGTTCAGCGATCTGTTCGCGCTGGGCGTAGTACTCGTGCCGGGTGATCGGCTTGCGTTCGAACGGCTCGCCGTGGAAATAGCGGCTCAACACGAAATCGTAATCGTCCTCAACCTCGTCCCAATCGAAGCGGAAGAAGGCGTGCTTGGACTTGAAGTAGCCAATCTGCAAGATGCAATAGACCTGCGCGGGTATGGAGGGCCGGCTACTGGCGAGCGCCAGTTCGGATTCGGTCAATGCCAGGTATTCCAGCCGCTGCGCATCGTCGAAATCAGGCAGGCCATACAGGGCTTCCTGTTCGGCGTCGGAAAAGACGCTGAGCAGCTTATTCTTGTTGATCATCGACCATCCTCTCCACGCAACGTCAGATCCTTCAATTTTGTGATATCACGACATGGGGTACGACAGAAATATTGAACTCCCGCATTCTACAGAGATAAGCTTTATTATCTCTGTGGCATTGTTTCCATATTAAACTCGATGACATGAAAACGCGCCCCACGAGCCCGTCCGCCGCCGACATCCCGACCGACTTTCCTGATGCTGATGCACTGGCAGCGCTGCGTGCCTGGTACGAGGGCGCATCCTCGCGTGAGGCGGCACACCGGTACATGCAAGATCGGCTCAGCCACAGCCAGTCAGCCCGCGGCGTCATCGGCCAGATCCGCCGGCAACTGGCACTTTATGCCCGTAACCGACAGCGGGCAGATCTGGCCACGCTGTTCGAATGCCCGGCCCAAAAGCGTATGCATCATGCGCGCGCCACCACGCAGGCTGTCGAGCTACTGCGCATCATGCCTGCGCCAGCTCCGCAGATCGGCGACGACATTGCGCACTGGCTGCCGAATCGCGCTGCCCGCACCCTGCACGCGGCCGGCATCCGGACCCTGGCCGATCTCACGGTACGGATTCCGCGTCGCCGGCAGTGGTGGACCGTCATTCCGGGTCTCGGGCCGGCCAGTGCAAGAAGGATCGAGGCCTTCTTTGCCGCGTACCCGGCGCTCACGGAGCGGGCCCGCGCACTGATCATCGCGGATCGGCAGTCAGTCGTGACGCCTTGGGAGCAACTACGGCTACCGCACGAGATCGACGGATCCGCCGGCGCCTTCCGCGCACCGGTGTCGGCCTGCATCCTCGGCGTCGACAACGATTACGACGCTATCCAGGCATGGCTCGCGTTGCACGAATCCCCGGCCACGCAGCGGGCCTACCGCAAGGAAGCCGAACGGCTGATTCTCTGGGGCATCGTTGCTCGCGGCAAGGCGCTGTCTTCGCTGACCACCCGGGATGCCACCGACTACAGGGCGTTTCTGCGCAGACCTACACCGCGAGAACGCTGGGTCGGGCCACCGCGGCCGCGCACATCAACGGACTGGCGCCCGTTTGTCGACAACCTCTCGGCCCGTTCGATTGCGCATGCGCTTGCCGTGCTCAGCGCCATGTTCCGCTGGCTGGTCGAGCAGCGCTACGTCGTGGCCAACCCATTCTCCGGCATCAAGGTACGCGGCAGCAAGCGCGCCATGGCTCTTGAAACCTCGCACGCTTTCACCGAAGGAGAATGGATGCTGACGCGCACCATCGCCAACGGGCTCGAGTGGTCGTACGGCTGGCAGGCGCCCGCTGCGCAACGGTTGCGGTTCATGCTGGATTTCGGCTACGCAACGGGACTGCGGATCAGCGAACTGGCTGACGCCACACTGCGCAGCATCGAAGTCGACGCAGCCGGTGATCACTGGCTGCACGTGGTCGGCAAGGGCGGCAAGCCAGCCCGCGTTACCCTGACACCCCTAGCGCGCACAGCGCTGGACCGATATCTGCAGGAGCGGGGGCTTCCTGTCAGCCGTGCTCACTGGAATCCGACCACGTCCCTGATTGGCAGCCTTGACGACGCCGATGCCGGCATCAAGCCCTTGCGGCTGTGGGAAGTCATGCGCCGGTTTTTTCGGCTCGTCGCGCAGATTATCAAGAACGACCATCCGGTGCTGGCTGAAAAGCTGCATCGGGCCTCTCCGCACTGGATGCGGCACACCCATGCGACCCACGCGATCGCCAGAGGGGTTGAGCTGAGCGCCGTACGAGATAACCTGCGTCACGCGTCGATTTCGACCACGTCGATTTACTTGCATACCGACGATGTAAAGCGGGCACGGCAGTTCGGGCAGGCATTTACCGACTGAGTTACTCGCTCGGCACGTCAGGCAACAAACCGATTGACGTTCACAATGTGGAATGACGGAATTTTCTGGGGTTCCGGCGTAGAACCCCGAGTTCGGCTTCGTCGGGAAAGCCACGTTCGGTTTTGTCGATGGGGAGGGTGTCGCACGTTTTCATGACTACCAGTTTAGAACAAATTCGATGACGGACTGATAATGTGCGTTATCTGGCCATATGTGATGAAAACCTTCCTTGTACCTTTCGATGGCGTGATCGTCGTTGCACATCTCCATGCCCAGACCTCGAAATTGCGGACCGGGCGTCGGGGTCCGGGGAGCAATGGAACAGGGAAGTCAGTTAAGCCCGGTGAACGTGCTGGGGGGCCCTCAAGATTCGATTTTTTCGTATGCCAGGCGGCGAGGCGCTCTAGGGAAACGCTGATCAATGAGCCTGTCGTCCGCATAACGGACGAGGCAGGTTGCAATTTTCAGATTGACGTAGGAATTTGACGACATGCGAGGTGAGTTTCGCTCGTATTCGGGCCTCACTTCCCGCGTTTTTCACACACATGACGGATTGCTCCCATGAGTCGACAACAGCTGATTTTTCGCGATCACCAGGTTCGCCAGCGCGAACAGACTGAACAGCTGTGCCGTGTTCCTGGCTAGACCCTTGTAGCGCACCTTGCGATGACGAAACAGGTTCTTCACGACATGAAACGGATGCTCGACCCGGGCGCGGATCTGCGCCTTGGTTCGCTCGACCGCGATCACGAGGTCCTTCAGCGGACCTTCCTGCATCGCCCTGATCTTTCCGCGCTTGAGCGCCACGTGCCACTTCACCGTCTTGCCCTTCATCTCCTCGCGCTTGTCCACGCCGGTGTAGCCCGCATCGCCAAACGCTTCCTGCTCATGACCGTGCAGCAGGGCGTGGGCCTGCGATACGTCCGGCTCGTTGGCCGCCGTGGTGACCACGCTATGCACCAGACCCGAGTCGGCGTCGACGCCGACATGGGCCTTCATGCCGAAATACCAGTCGTTGCCCTTCTTCGTCTGATGCATCTCCGGGTCACGGCTCTTCCCGGCGTTCTTCGTGGACGGCGCAGCCTCGAAGATCGTCGCATCCACCAGCGTGCCTTCCTTCATCATCAGCCCGCGCTCGCACAACTCGATGCCGATCTCGTCGAACAGCTTTCGCGTCAGTGCGTGCTCGACCAGCAGGCGCCGGAATTTCAACAGCGTGGTGGCGTCCGGCACGTTCTCGCGCGCCAGGTCGATGCCCGCGAAGGCGCGCATCGCGATGCTGTCGTAGAGCGCATCTTCAAGCCCTTCGTCCGACAACCCGTACCACTGCTGCAGCAAGTAGATCCGCAGCATCCGTTCCAGGCCAATCGGCGGCCGGCCACGCTCGCCCTTCGGGTAATACGGCCCGATCACCGACAGCAGCCGCGACCAAGGGACGACCTTCTCCATCTCGGCCAGAAAGCGTTGACGCTTGGTCACCCGCTTCTTGCCCGCACTTTCCGCTTCCGCAAAACCGATCTGCCGCTGCATCGTCGTGGGTCCGTTCCGTGAGCTTCTTTCTACAACGCCCTTGGCCTCGTCAGCGATGACCGCCAAGCCGAATTGATCAGTGTTTCCCTAGCTTCCGAATGTCGCTGAACGAGGTAGAAACCGCCCTTCGAAACACTATCGCGGTGCCAGCGGTCCGAACCAATAGGACGCGGCACGCCTCCATCCGTCAGGATGTCGCTGCCGGTAGTGCACGCACCATCGGGCCCATAAGCGGAGCGGCCACTTTCGCAACTTCGTCGGGTGTGCCCGCCCGTTTCACCGGGCAACCGTCAAATATCCGTCGACAGCCGGCGCCACGTAGTCCCGATAGTTCAACGTCGGATAAGCGGTGTCGTGGATACGGTTCATTGATCCAGGTCAAGGACCCGGCCAGCTGGAAGGCATGGTATTCGGCTGAGTCCGAGCTGCCAGGCAGATTTAACGATCTGGTTCCGCGCGACGTCGGCCATTGCCCGGATCGCAGGATCGCGATAGGACTATCTCGGATATCGCTCGCACTGCTGGCATGATCCGGATAGGCTTACCGTTACCGTGCATTTTGTCCAGCACCGTCGCTCGGGAAATAAAGAGTAAAGGTGGTACGAACGCCATCGCTCACAACATCAACCTTTCCGTGATGCAATTCCATGATCGACTTGACGATGGCTAATCCCAGCCCTGCGTTTTTCGCGGCACCATGTCTCGATGCGTCGGCGCGGTAGAAGCGCTCGAAGATTTTGTCGAGCTGTTCGACCGGGATGGCTGGCCCCTGGTTTGTTACGCTGACGACGGAGTATTTCTGAGTCGCCGACACGGCCAGCTCAATGGTCGAGCCTGGTCTCGCATGGTCGAGCGCATTCGATGTCAAGTTGCTGACTGCTCGTCTGAACAAGGTTGCGTCGGCGAAAACGGGTGCGTTCCCTTTCACGTCGATGTGGACCCCGGCGTCTTCAGCAAGACCCTGAAAGTACGACGCCAGCCTGCGCAGTTCGTTACCCGCGTCCAGTTCGACCGCCTTGAGATGCAGTTGGGCATTGTCCGTTCGCGCGAGGAACAGCATGTTCTCAATCATTCGCTGCAGGCGCTCGCATTCCTCGATGTTCGAATCGATGAGTGCCTCGTATTCGTCGGCCGTCCTCGCGCGCGACAGCGTGATTTGCGATGAGCTGATGATGTTCGCCAGCGGCGTGCGCATGTCGTGTGCGAGATCCGATGAGAATTGCGAAAGGCGCACGAATGCGCGCTCGAGACGGTCCAGCATGCGATTGACAGAGACGGCCAGCTCTCGAAGCTCGACAGGTCCACCACGAATATCGAGGCGCTCGTTCAGATTGTGAGCCTCGATGGTCGACGTCTGGCGGCCAATGCTTTTGACGGGACAAAGTCCGCGACGGGCAACGGCGTAGCCGAGCGCACCGACGAGGATGGCACCGACGGCTACGGCAAACCAGATATCTACCCGATAGCTTTCGAGCAGCGATTGCCGGTCGGCTGCCGTTCGAACCAGTGACACGTGTACGAGTTCACCGGAAGGCAGCCTCTCATCAGCAACGATGCACCGGGAAAGTCCGATACCCTCTGGCGAGCAGGCGTACGGCTTGCCGATGGGGTGGGTCTCTGTGACGAGACCCTTCAATGTTCTGCCAGGTTTGTCGGTGTGTTCGACCAACGGCTCATTTTGTCCGTCGTAGATGCCGAGATACACCCCCGGATGGGACAGCAACACCTCATGAAAGCCCGCAGGGTTTGCTCGAACCACGCTCGTCGAACCGCTCAGGCGAACCAACTGCAGGAACTGGCTCAGCTTGCCGCTGATTTCGATGTCATCGCGTCGTTGCAACTCAGCGGAGAGCGACCTGTAGAGATAGGCTCCGGTCAGTGCGAACACCAGACCGGCAGCGAGGGCAAACGCGAGCGTCAATCGCCTGAGCAGCGAATACGACGCGCGAGCGTCGGTCCGGACCGTCACGAGCGGTCCTCGAGCACGTAGCCCATGCCACGAATTGTATGGATGAGCTTCTTGTCGAACGAGTTGTCGATTTTTGCCCGCAAGCGCTTGACGGCCGCATCGACCACGTTCGTGTCGCTATCGAAATTCATGTCCCAAATCTGGGAGGTGATGAATGTCCGTGTGAGCACCTCGCCTTCGCGTTCGGCAAGGAGCTGCAACAGCGCGAACTCCTGTGCGGTCAGGTCGATTCGGGTGTCGCCACGCCGCACCCGCCGTTTGATGAGGTCAACCTCGAGGTCGGCAATGAGCAGCATGTCCCGCGCATTCCGTGGTGAACGCCGCAGTAGTGACCGGATGCGGGCGAGGAACTCGGCATACGCAAAGGGTTTAGGCAGATAGTCGTCGGCACCCAGCTCAAGGCCGGCCACCTTGTCCTCGACTGCCTCCCGGGCAGTCAACAGCAGCACGGGTGTTTGTTTCTGCTCCCGCAGGCGCTTGAGCACCTCGAAACCATCTAGTTCCGGCAGCATGACGTCGAGCACGATGAGGTCGAAGTTCTCGTGCAGCGCGAGAAACAGGCCGTCCTTTCCGTTTTCGGCGACGTCGACCGTGTAGCTCGCTTCCATCAACCCCTTGCGGAGATATGACGCCATTTTCGGTTCGTCTTCGACTATGAGTATCCGCATGGCTATGTCGTATGGCTGTCGGGGAATGCGCGCGGTCAATGTGCTGCTTGGAGCATACGGCGGCCCGGATGAGTGAAAAATGACGGCTACATGACAGATTTTTCATGAAACGCCCCAAGCGTACCGCATCGGCACCTCGTGCCAACGACTGCCGGAGCGTTCGGCACGCCCCAATCCGGGACCGCCAATGAAATTTTGGTCATTTTGTGGTCACGCCGTCGTCACCCATCCGACGATAAGCTGAACTCGAATGTCGTGACCGCGTAGCGAAACAGCGATCGGTTACACCCTGACACGTTCTCGAACTTACAGCCTTTATCACTGCGTGCTAGACTCCGCTCCCATGTCGTATTGGCGCAAACTTTTCATCGTTGTGTTGCTGGCACTGAGCCTTCCGGTTCAGTCGTTCGCGGCTATCTCGATGAAATGTGTTGCCGCGCATGCAGACGCGGGAGAAGGGGCAACCCAGCATGCGGAGCAGGCCGCGTCAGAGCACCACCATGAAATGCATGGCGTGGCGTTCGCTGACGACGACCATCCCCATCATTACCACGGTAACGCCCACCACGCGCATTCGTGCTCGACATGCGCATCCTGCTGCTTCGGTACAGGACTGCCAGCCGTACCGGTCGTTGCCGTATCCACGGACGCTACCCGCGTCGCCATTCCCCTGCCGTCTTCCGCCGGTGTCGTGTCGTTCCTGACCGACGGCATCGAACGCCCTCCTCGCTGCCTTCTCGTCTAGTTCTCCATCGCGGTCAATGACCTGCGATGTGCCATCCGTACTGGCGGTTCTGCGTGGACCCGCCAGGTGACTCACGACGAGAAAACGTATGCGATTGATCACTGCAGCGCTACTGAGCGCGGCGGCTACTTTGCCGGCGCTTGTGCACGCCACGACAACAATTCCCGACCCGACCGACGCAGCGGCCTCCGTGCCGGCGGTGACCGTCCCGTCTGCCCTCGAGGGATATCGCCCCTATAGCGACGCGGATAACCCGACCTGGCAGCAACTGAATCAGGCTGTCCAGGGCAAACCGTCTATGGGCGGCATGAAGCACGGTGGCACGCCGAGCCAGCCGGCCAACAACAACCATTCGAACCACTCGTTGCACGGGGAACCCGCCAAATGATGCGACGATTCGTTTCTACTCGAATGGGGGCGGGAGTCGCCGTCTTGGTGTTTCTCGCCGGGTGTACGACGTTCTCCAAGGACGGCGGGTTCAATACGGTGTCGTCGACTGCCAGGGAACGGCTCGGCAAGGACGCCGTCATCGTCAAGACGGACGCCGACCGCGACGCTGCGGCGAAACGAACGCAGGAACTGCTCTCGAAGCCGCTCAGCATGGACGACGCTGTCCAGGTTGCGTTGCTGAACAACCGCGGTCTTCAGGTTTCCTATGCCGAACTGGGGCTGTCGGAAGCCGACCTGGTACAGGCTGGTCGCCTCCCGAATCCGGGATTCACGTTCAGCCGGACGCGCGCGGGCAACGGCGACCTGAACATCGGCCGCACGTTCTCGGCGAACGTTCTCAGCATCCTGACGTTGCCGTTCGCTGCGCATATCGAAGGGCGCCGCTTCGAGCAAACGAAGCTCGAAACCGCCGACGCCATGCTCAAGATAGCGGCCGAGGCGCGCCGCGCGTATGTCAACGCGGTAGCCGCCGAGCAGGCGGCCAAGTACGCGGAACAGGTGAAAGACTCGGCGGATGCCGGCGCGGAATTGGCTTCGCGCATGCGTCAGGCCGGGAACTTCAGCAAGCTCGATTACGCCCGTGAGCAGGCGTTCTATGCGGACGCGGTGGCGCAGTCAGCCAAGACGCACCAGCAAGCCGTGGTCGCACGCGAAAAGCTGACGCGAATCATGGGGCTGTGGGGCGCGGGTACGCAATACACACTCCCGGACCGTCTGCCCGACCTGCCGAAGCAAAGGCCCGACCTCAACGACCTGGAAAGCTATGCGATGCAGAACCGCCTCGACATCCAGGCGGCGAAGCTGCAGACCCAAAGCGTTGCGTCTTCTATGGGGCTCAGCAAGGCCACGCGGTTCATCAACGCGCTCGACGTCGGTTACCAGAACAACTACGAGACCGACAAGGGTCACGAGCACGGCTACGAAATCAGCGTCGAGATTCCGATTTTCGATTTCGGAAGCGCCAAGGTCGCCCGGGCCGAAGCGACTTACATGCGTTCGGCGAACCAGCTTGCCCAGACGGCGATTGATGCACGTTCCGAAGTGCGCGAATCGTACTCGGCCTACGTCACCAGCTACGACGTTGCGAAGCACTATCGCGACGAGGTCGTGCCCATTCGCAAGACCATCTCGGACGAACTTCTGCTTCGGTACAACGGCATGCTCGCCAGCGTCTTTGAGTTGCTCGCCGATTCGCGGGAGCAGGTCGGCGCAGTCAACAGCTACATCGATGCATTGAAGGACTACTGGCTGGCGGAAACGGACCTCCAACAGGCGGTTGGTGGCCGTCTGCCGCAGGCCGGCGACAAGCAGGATTCGAAAGAGCCGGCGCCGCAACGACCGGTAGTCATGAGCGCTCCCAACAGCACGCAGCCCGCGCTTCAATCGACGTCAGCTCCCGCGGCGCAATCGGCGCCGGCAATGGATTCGGAAGGTAAATAACATGGTGTCCCGTCGACAATTTCTCAACGGCTCGGGTGCAGCGCTGGTGGGCGCGGCCCTGGTCAGCAAGGCTGGTGCCGCGTCGTTGCCCGAAGCGCCGACCATGGCGAAAGCCACCACGCAACCCCCTCTCGTGCCGCCGAACGGCCGCCCGTATACGCCGGTCACGACGCTGAACGGCTGGACGCTGCCGTGGCGGATGAAAAACGGATGGAAGGAATTCCACCTGACGGCCGAACCGGTCGTACGCGAGATGGCGCCTGGCATGAAGGCGAATCTTTGGGGTTACAACGGGCAATCGCCCGGCCCGACCATCGAGGCCGTCGAGGGCGACAAGGTTCGCATCTTTGTGACGAACAGGCTGCCCGAGCACACCGCCGTTCACTGGCACGGGATGTTGTTGCCGAACGGCATGGATGGCGTCGGCGGCCTTACTCAACCGCACATCCCGCCCGGCAAGACCTTCGTCTACGAGTTCCAGCTCGAGAAGCACGGCACGTTCATGTATCACCCGCATGCCGACGAGATGGTACAGATGGCGATGGGGATGATGGGGCTGTTCATCGTGCACCCGAAAGACCGCAGCGTGATGCCGGTCGACCGTGACTTCGTGTTTCTGCTGGCGGCCTACGACATCGACCCTGGCAGCTACACGCCGCGCGTCAACGAGATGACGGACTTCAACATGTGGACGTTCAATTCGCGCGTGTTTCCGGGCATCGACCCGCTGCCGGTACGCGCGGGCGACCGCGTGCGCATCCGCTTCGGCAATTTGACGATGACGAACCATCCGATTCACCTGCATGGCTACCACTTCGAAGTGACGGGCACGGATGGCGGCTGGATTCCGCCGTCGGCCCGTTGGCCGGAAGTTACGGCCGATGTGGCGGTCGGGCAGATGCGCGCCATCGAATTCACCGCGAATCGTCCCGGTGACTGGGCATTCCATTGTCACAAGTCGCACCACACGATGAACGCGATGGGACACCAGGTACCCAATCTCATCGGCGTCCCGCAGAAAGACCTCGCGAAGCGCATCAACAAGCTGGTGCCGGACTACATGGCGATGGGTAGCACGGGCGGTGCGATGGGCGAGATGGAGATGCCGTTGCCCGACAACACCTTGCCGATGATGACGGGCACGGGACCGTTCGGGCCGCTGGAAATGGGCGGCATGTTCACGGTCGTGAAGGTGCGTGAGGGGCTCGGCCGAAACGATTACCGCGACCCGGGTTGGTTCAAGCACCCGAAGGGAACCGTAGCTTACGAATACACCGGCGAACTGCCGGACAGCTGAACAACATAACAAGGTCGGGCGTGACCCGGCCATCCGCTTCATCAACTCAACTCTGGAGAAATGCACGATGAAAAAAGCACTTGTTTCGATTGCGATGGGCTGTGCACTGGTTGTTTCCGCTGGTGCGTATGCAGCAGGCGACATGAGCAACATGGACATGAGCGGTGGCGCCAAGCAAAGCGAGGACGCGAAAAACAGCATGTCGCACGGCGAAATCAAGAAAGTTGACGCCGCCAACGGCAAGCTGACCATCAAGCACGGTCCGCTTGAAAACCTTGGCATGGAAGCCATGACGATGGTCTTCAAGGTCAAGGACCCGGCGATGCTTTCGCAGGTCAAGGTCGGCGACAAGATTGATTTCGTGGCCGAGGAAGTGAACGGCGCACTTACCGTGACGAAGCTGCAGAAGCAGTGAGGACATCCGGCGGGGTGCGGCTGTTCTGCGGCCCCGCCTTGACCATTCGAGACGAGCAAGAACATGAAGACTTTCACATTCAGCCGGTTTGCTGGCCTCGCCGCGGCCAGCGCTATCGCACTCGCACCCGCCGCGGCGTTTGCGCACGGCAAACTGGAAAGCGCAGCACCCCCATCAGGCAGTACGGTCGATGTAGCGCCGGACGTTTTGCGTCTGACCTTCAACGAAGACCTCGAGCCGACATTCAGTTCGGTGAAGGTATCCGACGCGAGCGGCACCGCCGTCACGAAGGAAAAGGCAAAGGTCGACGGAGCTAATCCGCGTGTCATGACAGTCGCGGTGCCGAAGCTGGCTTCGGGTACGTACACGGTTCAGTGGGCCGTGATGACAGCCGACGCACACAAGACCAAGGGCACCTACACGTTCAAGGTGAAGTGATGAACGAAGGGTTCCTCGGCATCCTGCGACTCGTGTCGGTGGCCATTCAGAACGTCGGTTTCGCCGTCGTCGTCGGTGCGCTGCTCAGTGGCCAATGGCTTGCGCGTGGCGAGTCGACCTGGCAGGAGCGGGTCGGCCGGCGGCTTATCGTCACGCTTCGACTAGCGTCCATCGTCTCGTTGCTGGCGAGCACGCTCTCGTTCTGGGCGCATTGCGCACTGATGAGCGACTCAACGCTATCGGAGGCCGGGCCGGCCGTGTGGTCGATGCTTGCGGGAACCGGTTTTGGACATGCGTGGTTGGTTGGCGCGTTTCTTACGCTCGGTATTGCCGTACTGTCATTCGTGAGGTCAGGAAACGAAGCCCGCTTCCCGTTCGCGATATGGGTGGCGTTGGCTGGCGTCGCGCTTGCGCGCAGTAACGGTGGGCATCCTGTCGATGCGGGACTGTTCAGTCTGCCTGTCTGGGCGGATTGGCTGCATCTGCTTGCCATTAGTGCGTGGGTCGGGCTTGTACTGGTGACGACCTATGTCGTGATGCCGCGCCTGCTCGATGCGCCTGGGAATGAACGACTCACCAGCGCGTCGTTCGTGCAGTCGCTGTCCGACACATCGACCTATGCATTGATTGTTCTGTTCAGCACCGGCGCGTACAACGGTTGGAGAGGAGTCAATGTTCCTGCCAATCTGTTGGGGTCGACTTACGGGCAAGTGCTCATGCTCAAACTTGCGCTCGTACTGGTTGCCGCGGCACTCGGCGGACACAATCGTTTCTTCGAGATGCCGACGCTTCTGTCGACGCTGAAAAATCCGTCGAAGGCCGTGCCGAGCGGGCCGCTTCGCCGATTTGGCATGGTGCTGCATGTGGAGTCTCTCGTACTGGTCGGCGTGCTGATGGTGGCCGCCGTGCTCGTCTCGAGTCCGCTGCCAGGCACAACGTAATCGACACGCCGTCATCGTCCGTCCACGCGGGTGGTTCGCCCACGCAGATTCGTTGTTCTCGTGCGGCGACCATCCCTTGCAAGCCCGGCTGATTGGCCGGGCTCTTTTTTTGTACGCGGGTTTCGCGTCTTCGAGTGGTGCGATCGGAGATGAACGCCGCGTGACCAAAAGATCATTTTCACGTCACGGCTCAATCAGAGCCACCTCTCCAGAATGTGTCTCATTGGAGTCGCATATGGAGGCTCCACGTTTCGCAACGGAGAGAAAACATGAATATTCGAATTGTCGCTGCCATGGTTGTCGCCGCATCTGCTGCCACGTCCGCTTTCGCCGATAGCGGCCACGACTATCCCAACGTCGCTCAAAACAGCAATCCCGTATCGAACACTGCCGCTGTCTCGCCGGCTCCGACCGTGAGCCAATCCGGGAACCCTGCTTCGCAGGGCAAGACCCGGGAGCAGGTCCGGCAGGAACTGATTCAGGCCTATCACGATGGCCTGTTGCCAATCAGGAAGCATGACTACCCGCCGAGCGCAGCAACCATCGCCCGCAACAAGGAGCTCCATAAGCTTTCCGAATCGAAATGGGCAGCCCAGCATTGACGAATTCCACACTCTGTCGAGACGGGTAGCGCGGAGCCTTGTTGCTGTTCGCCGCCTCTTACCCTTTGACGTGCCTGACGCGGATGTGTCGAGATCGCCTGTCTTTGGGAGCCCAACGTGAATCCATTCGGTCGCGTGGCAGGTTTTACTACGGTGACTTTTGCTGCATTACTCGTCTTGTCTGGCTGTACGAGTCTGGTGCCCCGGACTTCGGAAGCCCCCGGCGATGAGTCGACGAGGCAGGGGGCCATCAGGTTGCCAACGTCGTATCCCTGCCAAAACCTTCACGTCAAACCACCGAACTGTCCTCCGCGATGACGTAAATCCGCGTCCGTTCAGCGGTCCGGCCGTTCCAAAAACAAAGAGGCATGCCCGTGTAGCCCGACCGACTGTCAAACGTAACGCACTTCGGTGATCATGCCGGACTTCATGTGATAGAGATTGTGACAATGCATCAGCCACCGGCCTGCATTGTTGGCATCGAACGCCAGGGTGACCTTTGCCATCGGCGGGACATGCACCGTGTCACGCAGCGCCCCGGAGAACGTTTTGCCATTGAGCGCGACGATCTGAAAGTGGTGCCCGTGCAGATGCATCGGATGGGCCATCATCGTGGTGTTCTGGAACGTAATAGCCACCCGCTGTCCGCTGCGGATTTTCACCGTGTCGCGATTGTCCCAGCCCTTGTGGTTGATTCCCCACGTATACGGCTGCATCGAACCGGTCAGCATCAGCACAGAATGCGAATCGACGGGACGGTCTGCCAGCGGCCTGAGCGCAGACAACCGCAGTTCCTGATCGAAGCTCACCGGTCCAGCGGCGGCTGTCGCCCCCGCGACCTTGCCCACGTTGACGCCTTTAGAGGCGAGAATAATCCCCGTCTGTTGTCTGGCTCCTTCCCGTACGGCGAGAATCGGCCACGCTCCGGTCCCGTTGGGCAGGTCAACGAGAATATCGATCCGCTGAGCCATCGCTAAACCAAAGCGGCTGCCTGTCAGCGGCTGGACGGCGTTGCCGTCGACCGCCGCGACCGTACCTCGCAACGAGCCGAGGTCAACGTGGAAGTTGGTGGATGAGGCGCCGTTGATAATCCGCAAGCGCACTCTTCCGCCTTGCTCGACCCGGATGACTTCCGGGTCGTCGAGCGTGCGGTCGTTGGCGAGATAGGCATCGAAATCGACATCGTTAAGGTCCATCTTCATGCCGGGCATTTGATCCGGCATGCTACTGCCGCCCATGCCACCCATGCCACCCATGCCACCCATGCCACCCATGTCAGACATGCCGTGCATACCGCCCATCCCACCCATGCCGTGGGGCTGCGCGCCCGACTTTTGACCGGTCATGGCTCCCTTGGAATCTGCGTTGCCCTTCTGCAGCTCTGAGAACACTTCGGCGGGATCGCGGAACAGGAAATCCTCCAGAAAGATCGCCACCTCCTGGCGGTCAGCCCGTACATCGTCGGCCGTGCGCACAACCAGTGGAGCGGCCAGCAGTTTCTGATGCTGGAAACCATGATGTGAGTGCATCCAGTAGGTGCCGGGGCGCGCGGCAAAATCATAGGCGCGCCGCTCCCCTGGTTGAAGCGCCGGCACGCCGAACTGGGTCACGCCGTCCTGATCGGACGGGGGCGTCTGTCCGTGCCAGTGGACAATGGTGGGTTCGTGCAGGCGGTTGTCCAGTTCCACGGCAAAGCGCTCGCCCGGTTCGAGGAACAGGCCGCGCGTGCCGTCCGGCTGATGCAACCCGTACACCGTCGCAGCACGGCCGTTGACCTCGATCGAACGGGTATCGACAATAAGGCGACGCGAAGTGCCGCTCACATTTCCATTCGCGACTTCTTTTGAACCGCTTGAGGGCCATTCTGCGCATCCGGTTAGCACGGCCGAGGCGGCGGCAGCGGACGTCAGCAGGAATTGACGGCGAGATAGTGACATGGGGCGCCCCTGGTTTCATGGGTTACGATCATGACGGCAGCGCTCAATGCCGCCGGTTTCTTCTGCGAAAAGTCAGATTTTCACGTTCCGCAACCGTAGCGCGTTGGTGATAACCGATGCCGAACTCAGGCTCATGGCCAGTGCGGCGATCATCGGGGACAGCAATAATCCGGTGAACGGATACAGTACCCCTGCCGCCAGAGGCACACCCAGGGCGTTGTACACAAACGCGAAGCCGAGGTTCTGCTTCATGTTCCCGATTGTCGCCTCGGACAACTCCCGGGCTCGCGCGATGCCGCGCAGGTCTCCTTTGACGAGGGTCACCTGTGCGCTGCTCATCGCTACATCGGTGCCGGTGCCCATCGCGACGCCCACGTCCGCCTTGGCAAGCGCGGGCGCATCGTTGATACCGTCACCGGCCATGGCTACAACCTTGCCTTCCTGCTGGAATTTCGTCACCAGCGCCAGCTTGTCGGCTGGTTTGACCTCGCCATGGAATTCACCGATGCCGAGCTTCGTCGCGACAGCCCTGGCGGTCACGACACCGTCGCCCGTCGCCATCACCACGCGGATACCGTCTTCCTTGAGCCGGGCCAGTGCCTCGGGTGTCGTTGCCTTCACCGGGTCCGAAACCGCGAGCAGGCCGGCCAGCATTCCATCAACCGCCAGATACATGACGCTGGCGCCCTGCGCACGCAGCGTGTCCGAATTTTCCGTGAGCGTCCCAACGTCGATGCCGTCGGCCTGCATGAGGGTGGTGTTGCCCAGCGCGAGATTGCGGCTGCCGACCAGTCCTCGCACGCCAATCCCGGTGCTCGACTCGAAGTGCTCCACCTTCTCGAACGCGAGCCGCCGTTCACGGGCCGCATCCACGATGGTCGCAGCGAGCGGGTGTTCGCTACCCTGGTCAAGACTGGCCGCGAGCCGGAGAACATCCTCTTCCGCATATCCATTCACGCCGATTGCGCGTTCGAAGGCAGGGCGACCTTCGGTCAAGGTGCCTGTCTTGTCGACGATCAGCGTGTTGACCTTCCGGAAGTTCTCAATCGCAGCCGCATCCCGAAAAAGCACACCGTTCGACGCGCCTTTGCCACTCGCGACCATGATGGACATGGGAGTCGCCAGCCCAAGCGCACAGGGACAGGCGATGATGAGCACCGCCACGGCATTGATAAGCCCGTAGACCCAACTGGGCTCGGGTCCGAAAAAGCCCCAGGCGACGAACGTCAGGATGGCGACGCCGACCACCGCGACGACGAAAACTCCCGCGACCTTGTCAGCCATGCGCTGCATGGGTGCCCTGGAACGCTGCGCCTGCGCGACCATCTGGACGATTTGTGCCAGCATGGTCTGGGAGCCGACCTTCTCCGATTTGATGATGAGGCTTCCGGAGGTATTCATGGTCGCGCCGATGACGTGGTCACCCACCCGCTTGCTGACGGGAATAGGTTCGCCCGTAATCATGGACTCATCGAGCGCGCTGGAACCCTCCGTCACAACGCCGTCGACCGGAACCTTCTCGCCTGGTCTTACGCGAAGGAGGTCGCCGACATGGACGTGAGCCAGTGGAACGTCCTCTTCTGTGCCGTCGGCGTTGATACGCCGCGCGGTCTTCGGCGCCAGTCCCAGCAGTGCCTTGATGGCAGCGGACGTCTGCGACCGAGCCTTCAGTTCGAGCAGTTGCCCGACGAGCGTCAACGAAATAATGACGGCCGCGGCCTCAAAATACACGCTCACACGACCATGTGCGGCAAATGCCTCCGGGAAGACTCCTGGAACGACTGTCGCGATGACGCTATAGACATAGGCCGTCCCCGTACCAAGTCCGATGAGCGTCCACATGTTCGGGCTGCGATTGATGAACGAGCGGGTGCAACGTTCGAAGAACGGCAAGCCCGCCCACACGACGACCGGAGTCGAGAGAGCCAGTTCGACCCAGCTCTGTGTGGACGCTTCCATCCAGCCCAGCCGGTGGCCGAACATGGCCAGGACGAACACCACGGCCGTCAGCGGCAGCGTCCACCAGAACCTGCGTCGAAAATCCGTCAGCTCGGGATTCTCTTCGTCCTCGAGACTGGGCAACAAGGGCTCAAGGGCCATACCGCACTTCGGGCAGTTGCCAGGATGGTCCTGGCGAATTTCCGGATGCATCGGGCAGGTGTATATCGAGCCCTCCGGCGCAGCCTCAACCGACGTGCTGGTCGACGGTTTGACATATCGCAACGGGTCCGCCCGAAACTTCTTCTGACATGACGCACTGCAGAAGAAATACGGATGTCCATCGTGCTCGCTGCGAAATGGCGAATCCGCCGTGACAGACATGCCGCACACCGGGTCCCTGAGCGCGCCGTCGGGACCTTCGGACATTTCACCGTGGCCATGTCCGTGGTGCGCCGCGTGATTGCCATCGGCATCCCCGCTGGCCTGACCTTGCGCGGCGTGCGCAGCATGGTCTTGGTGGCCGCCCGCGCCGTGGCTCGCGTTCAGGTGTTCGGGAGAAGTTTCGCCGTCGTTACGCTGTCCGCTCATTTTCCGTGCTCCGCGTTGTCTTTCACACTGTGCACAAATTGCGTCGCCTGTCGTGCCGTCCATTGGTAACGCTGGCCGCTATGGTCTGTTGCGGGGACGCCGACCGGCCAGCTTGCTCGTTCCACGAGTGCAGGGGAACGCGCGGCCGCCGGTGTGATTATCCGCCCCTGAGCCAGGCTGGTCCCGAGAAACGGGATAGTCGAAGGCTTCGTGGCCTGACCTTCAGATGTGTAAGCTCATGCGAGCGCGGCGGGACTATATCCGGCCTCCTGTATCGCCGAAAGAAATTCACCCGCCTCGCGTGACGACTCGATGCGCACGATCCTGGTTTCCAGGTCGACGGTCACGTGTGCCGCCGTATCGACTTCCTTGACCGCTTTCGTTACGACGCCCGCGCAGTGCCCGCAGGTCATATCCTTGATGGTCAGTTCCATTTTCCAACTCCGTTCCGTTGAATCATTTCAGTTACAACCTTTCGCTGCGGGGCAGGTCAAGGGGGCGTCAATGCGCCGCGCCAGCCAGTTTCTCCAGAATCGGACAGTCAGGGCGTGAGTCCCCTTTGCAGTGGGCTGCCAGATGCCGGAGCGTATCCCGCATTTCCACCAGTTCCTGAATGCGTAGATTCAGGTTGGCAATATGCTCATTCGCGAGCCGTTTGACCTCGCCGCTGGACCGGCTGCGGTCTTCCCAAAGGGCCAGCAGCACCGCAATCTGCTTCGTGGAAAAACCAAGATGTCGGGCCTGCCGGACGAAGCGCAGCACCTGGACATCCCTGGGCGTGTACACACGATAGTTCGCCCCTGTCCGGGTGGCAGCCCGAATCAGGCCTGTTTCCTCATAGTGACGAATCATCTTGGTCGACATGCCCGACGACTGCGTATTCCGGCGAACGTGATCACGCATTTCGGCGGATCGTGATCATGGATTCCGAATGATCGTGATCACCCGTTTCGGTTGATCGTGATCGCTGATCACAGGTTTCCGAAACGCGTGATCACGATGCCGGAATGAGCGATCACGGGACCGAAACGGGTGATCACGTAACCGGTGTCACGGGGCGGCGCTATGGAGCCAATGCGGGGTCGGCATAAGGGCGCCACTTGAGGGGCGGCACATAGGCGCCAGTCCAAGGGCGGCGTAATGGCGCCACGTTAGGGGCGGCGCATAGGCGCCAGCAGCATCAGGGCGAGAACGCGGTTCGAACTTTCCGAGTCGGTACGCTCCGTTCTTTTTGAACGGAGCGTCCATGGCCAACAGGAGGTTCGAATTGTTTGAATACCGCCAAGTCCTTGTCCGCATGCGGCAAGGCGATTCTGACCGCGACATCGCGCGCGGCGGTTTGATGGGGCGCAAGAAGCTGACGACCGTGCGCCGCGAGGCTGAAGCGCGTAGTTGGCTGGATCCGGTGCAGCCGCTGCCGGACGACGCTACGATCGCGGGTGTCTTCGGGCGCACGCCGCACCTGCCGCACACCTGTGTGTCGACGGTTGAGCCATATCGCGAACAGGTCCGCGAATGGCTTGCCGCCGGCGTTCAGGGCACCACGATCCATGCCGCCCTTCAACGCAATCATGGCTACGCCGGCAGCTATTGTGCCGTGAAGCGCATGCTGCGCCATCTGGCTGCCGAGCGCAGCGTGGCCACCACAACGATCCTCGACTTCGCACCGGCCGACGCCGCGCAGGTCGACTTCGGCGCGGGACCCGTGCTGACGGTCGAGGGCATTGCGGTCCGGACGTGGATCTTCGTGATGACGTTGTGCTGGTCGCGCCACCAGTATGCCGAGATCGTGCTGGACCAGACCGTCGAGACGTGGCTCGCCAGCCACCGGCGCGCCTTCGAATGGTTCGGCGGCTGTCCCGACCGGGTCATCATCGATAACGCGAAGTGCGCGATCATCCGGGCGTGTCGATACGAGCCGGCGGTGCAACGCTCGTACGCCGCGCTTGCCGAGGGATATGGATTCCGGATCGACGCCTGTCCGCCGCACGATCCCCAGAAGAAGGGCGTCGTCGAATCGGGCGTCAAATACGTCAAGAAGTCCTTCGTGCCGCTGCGCGAGTTCCGGGATCTGGCCGACGCCAACCGGCAACTGCGCGAATGGGTGATGCAGCAGGCCGGCACTCGTATCCACGGCACCGTCCACGAACGGCCGCTGACGCGCTTCGGCGTCGAGCGCCCGTTGCTCGCTGCATTGCCGGACGTGCCGCCGGTACTGTCGGTCTGGAAGGAGGTGGCGGTCCATCGCGACGGCCACGTCGTCTACAAGCACGCGCTGTACTCTGCACCGTTCACGCTCGTCGGCAAGTCGCTCTGGCTGAAGGCGACCGATACGGTCATCCAGCTGTTCCATCGGCATGAACTCGTCGCAACCCATCCGCGGCAGCGGGCCGGCGGTCGCCACACGGTGCGAGATCACCAGCCGCCCGAAGCGCAGGCCTGGCTCGAGCACGATCCGCAGTGGTGTCTGGCGCGCGCGAAGGAGATCGGGCCGTCGTGCCACGGCGTGATCCTCGCGCTGTTCAACGACAAGGTGCTCGTCAACCTGCGCGGCGCGCAGGGGATCATCCGGCTGCGACAGAAAGTCGGCGATCAGAGGCTGGAAGCAGCCTGCGAGCGTGCGCTCGCGTTCAGCAGCGCGAAGTACAGCACCATCAAGGGCATCCTCGACAAAGGCCTGGACAGCGAACCGGTGCCGCGTCCCGCGTCGGCCCCGACTGGCGCTTACCAGAACGGCGGCCGCTTCGGCCGTGATCTCCAATCCCTGCTGATCCACTGACACCATGAACCCGAGTCCCGAATTGAATTCCATCCTCAAACAGCTGCGCCTGTCCGGCATCCTCGACTCGCTTGAGCAGCGCAACCGTCAGGCGATCGACGGGCAGCTCGCCTATACCGAGTTCCTTGCCATGCTGCTGCACGACGAGGTTGCCCGTCGCGAACACAAGAAGCTCGGCACCCGTCTGCTGCGCGCCGGCTTCGCGATGGGCAAGACGCTCGAGACGTTCGACTTCGACCGGCTGCCTACGTTGAACCGCTCACACGTTCATGATCTCGCGACAGGCCGGTATCTCGACGAGAAGGTCGCGATCCTGATCGCCGGTCCAACCGGCACCGGCAAAAGCCACTTGGCCCAGGCGCTGGGCCACTGCGCCGCCCGCCAAGGCCGCGATGTGCTGTTCATCTCGCAGACCGAGCTGCTCAAGCGATTGAACGCCGCGCGCGCCACCGGCGCCTATGACCGCAAGTTCCAGCAGTACGCCCGGGTGCCGCTGCTGATCGTCGATGACTTCGCGCTCAAACCGCTACGTACCCCGCAGGACGAGGACTTCCACGATCTCGTCGCGGCCCGCTACGAGCACGCGGCGACCATCCTGACGTCGAATCTCGACTTCGGTGAATGGGGCGCCGCGTTCCCCGACAACCGCATCCTCGGCACCGCCACACTCGACCGACTACGCCACGGCGCCTACCGGCTCGTCCTCGAGGGCGACAGTTACCGCACCCCGAAACCGATGCCAGATCCCCCTCAAAATGCAGTTGCCAAAAACGGCAAAAAACCGCAACCTTGAAACCGTTCGAATCCGCGTTTTACCCCCGGTTCTGCTGGCGCCATTACGCCGCCCATCCCCGGCTCCTTTACGCCGCCCCGCGACAACCGGAACGTAATCCGGGTTTGAGTCTGGCGGTGGCGTTGCGCATGTATTCACCGACGGCGTTAGCCTGCTCCCTTTTTTGCGGGAGAAGTGCCGATGCCGACACCTCGGATGAGCATGCGCAAATTGAAGGAAGTCCTGCGACTAAAGTGGGCGTGTGGCCTGACGCATCGGCAGATCAGCCGGGCTATCGGCATCAGCGTCGGTGCCGTCTCGAAGTTCGCGGCCCAAGCCAGCCAGGCGGGACTCGATTGGGCGGCAGCCGAAGCAATGTCCGACGACGAACTGGACGCGCGCCTGAGGCCTGCGGCAACCAATGCCGCGGCGACGACGACGCGACGCATCGAGCCCGACTACACGGCATTGCATCGCGAGCTGCGCCGCAAGGGCGTGACGCTGCAACTGCTGTGGGAAGAATACGCTGAAGCGAACCCCGGCCAGCGGACGTACCGCTACACGCAGTTCTGCCAGAAGTACAAGGATTGGGCGAAGTCGATCAAGCGCTCGATGCGTCAGCAGCACCGCGCCGGCGAGAAGCTGTTCGCGGACTTCGCGGGTCCCACCGTGCCGGTCCTGGCGAGCGATGGCGGCGTCGAGTTCGAGGCGCACGTGTTCGTTGCCGTGCTCGGCGCATCCAACTACACGTTCGCGTGCGCGACGCGCACCGAGACGATGGCGGACTGGATCGGCAGCCTGTGCGATGCGCTAGAGTTCATTGGCGGCGTGCCCGAGCTGCTCGTGCCCGACAACCCGAAGGCGCTGATCGCGCGACCCGACCGTTACGAACCCGGACTCGGCACGACCACGCAGGACTTCGTGAACCACTACGGCACCGCGATGCTGCCGGCGCGTCCGCGCAAACCGCAGGACAAGGCCAAGGTCGAAGTCGGCGTGCAGATCGTCGAGCGCTGGGTGCTGGCCCGACTGCGCCACTATCGCTTCTACAGTCTGGCTGAACTCAACAAGGCGATTGCAGAACTGATCGCCGACCTAAACCAGCGCCCGTTCAAGCGGCTCGAAGGCAACCGGCGTGAATGGTTCGAACGGCTGGACCAACCCGTCCTGCGCCCGTTGCCCGTGCGTCGCTACGAGATCGCCACCTTCCAGAAGTGCCGTGTGAACATCGATTACCACGTCGATGTCGGCGGCCACTATTACAGCGTCCCGCATAGCCTCGCACGGCAGGAGGTCTGGGCGCGTATCACACGCCACGGCGTAGAGATCCTGCATGGCGGCAAGCGTGTCGCTGCGCACGCTCGCTCGCGCCTCAAAGGCAAACACACGACCATCGCCGAACACATGCCGGCTGCGCATCGCGCGCACATGGAATGGACGCCTGGGCGCCTGCTCAACTGGGGCGCATCCGTCGGCCCCGGCGCCGAGGCTGTCGTGCGGCATCTGCTGACCAACAAACCTCACCCCGAGATGGGCTATCGCGCCTGTCTCGGTCTTCTCTCGCTCGCGCGCAAGTACGGCAAACACCGCCTCGAGGCCGCATGCCAGCGTGCATTGAAGATCGGCTCGCCCACGCGTCGCTCCGTGCTGTCAATCCTGGAAGCGGGACTTGACCTGCAGCCCTCGCTCCCGACCACGCCCGCCGAATGGCGCTCGCCCGAGCACGAGAACGTGCGCGGCCCCGACTACTACCACTGACCCGAAGGAGGTCACGATGTTGATGCAGCACACCCTTACCCAGCTAAAGGCGCTCAAACTGGACGGCATGGCTCGCGCGTTCGAGGAGCAGTCAACGCTCACGGCAAGCACCAGCCTGTCATTCGAGGAACGCGTGGGCATGCTCGTAGATCGCGAGCTGGCCTGGCGTGATACGCGACGACTCGAACGTTTGCTGCGCGCCGCGAAGCTCAAGAACCCACAGGCCTGCGTCGAAGACATTGAATACCGGCAAACCCGTGGGCTGGACCAGCGCATCGTCGCCACGCTCGCCGGCTGCGACTGGGTGCGCAATGCTCAGAACCTGATCCTGACCGGCCCCACCGGCGCGGGCAAGACGTGGCTCGCTTGCGCGTTCGGCCAGCAGGCGTGCCGGCAGGGCTTCTCCGTGTTCTATGTGCGCGTCGCGCGGCTGTTCGAAGAGCTGAAAATCGCGCACGGCGACGGCAGCTTCACACGTCGGCTTGCGCAACTCGCGAAGATTGATGTGCTGATCCTCGACGATTGGGGCTTGCAGGATCTCGACCAGGCGGCGCGCAATGATCTGCTTGAGGTACTTGATGATCGTGTCGGTACGCGCTCGACTGTGATCACCAGCCAGTTGCCGCTCGAACACTGGCACGCGTGGCTGCAGGACCCCACGCTCGCCGATGCGATTCTCGATCGGCTCGTGCATCAGGCCCACAAGCTTCCGGTCAAGGGCGATTCGATGAGAAAGAAAACGAAATCCGAGTCCGCTGACGCCTGATCGTGATCACCGTCGCTATAATCCATTGACCGCGCAACACCACCTTCCAGACTGATCACGTTCGCCGAAACGATTGATCACCATCGCCGAAATCCGCACGACGACTTCGCAACCTCGCCGATATTCATCGTTTTCCCCTCTCGAAACGGCCATTCGAACCGCACTGACTATTCTTGACCTTCCCACGTTGGGAAGGTCAAGTGGTTTCGATTCAAGGGGTAATCGTTCGATTCGTGGTGCGGCACGGAAAGAGGCCGAACGGCTGATCCTGTGGGCCATCGTCAAACGGGCCGGGCGCTGTCGTCTGAGATTGATAATCATTGAGAGGCCTCCTGGCCGCCCGAAGGAGGCGGCGGCTAGGGTCTACTAGTTGAACTGCGACGGTCAACAGGACCCTTGAGGAGGCTGAAATGAACTATAGCGGCATCGATCTTCGTTCGTAAGCGAAATTAAGCGCACCTAGAATCGGAAGCTGAACGAGCGCAGGCTTGCGTCCGCAACTACAACTTGCGGGCGCTGCGTCTCTCAAAATGCAGAGCCAGTAACGTAGGACCAGGACGTTTGCTCAGCGGGCGCCTTCAGTCGCCGCCCGCACTCGCAGAAAGCGTTCTACCGGTACGACGGCAACGACGCCATCACCACTAGATTCCTCGTTGGCGACCGTCATGATTTCCTCGATCAGCGCGTCGACGTTCTCGGCGACTGTGAAGATTTCGATCTTGATGTGCTCAGTCGTCCAGTCGTTGGCAAAGAGATTGGGATGTGCACCGAATCCCCTTGCATGGGTCACCGTCATGCCGTGGATGTGTAGCGCGCCCAACTGCCGCTCGAGCATCTTGAGTACATTGGGGCGCAGTATCGCGATCACGCATTTCAGTTCCATCGCATCCTCCGTTTCTAATATGAGTCATCACTCCTATCCCTTGGACGCCCACTTCGCATCGACGGCCGCCTGAATCTTCGCTGCGTCCTGGATACCCGATTGCGTCATCCGGTAGGCGATTTCAGCGGTCCCCTGGCAAACCGGACACGACACAGCCATCCGGTCCTCGAAGCATTGAAGATTCGAACGGTGCTCGCCACGGTTCTCGCATCCACACCAGCAGTAGAGCTTGTTGAGCGTCGCGGGAATCCTGGTCGCTACCCAGTACGCGTGCCGCACGGCGTTGTCCGAGAATTGCGCCGGATTCAGTACGTGCGAGGCGTCGAATACTCCTGATGGAACGATGCGCAACCCGTCTGGTCGCAGCATGCCAACTCGCCAGCCGGGTATCTGTTGGATCGCATTTGTTGACTCGATGGCAACTCCCGTGGGGCCGGCAACCCAATGGACAAATGACGGCCCCCACACCAACGCCGTCGGCATCGCAATAATCAGGGCCAGCAGAGACAGCAGATGCCACCCCGACTTGCTGCCAAGGCTAGAGTGCTTGCTGACGATGCTGCCGGCCTGAGGTCGTATGTGTCGTTTCACTTTCAATCTCCCAGATTCCCGGTCAGAATCCCGGATGCTGATACATGGTGCCTCCACAAGACAGCATCCCGTGCATCATTCCGGTGTGCATTGCCCACATCGCACCTGTACCCAGCACCGCTAACAGGCCGATGACCGCGAGCAAGCCGATGATAAAATTGACGATTAGTTTCCCGTTGAACATATGCTCTCCGTGAAGCGAACCGGACCAGAACGATGGGCGCTCCCACCGCACCGGTCCGAAGTTCCCGCAGAAATCGACGGACTCAGTGTTTGGCTTCGTCCGTTACCCGAGCGCGCGTGGCGGGACCGCCAGTGTGAGAACGCACGCCACGCATCATGAACATCATCGATAGCGGGCAGATGAATACACTGGCGATAACAGCGAGCGTTGCAAGCGTGCCTCTGAGAGGAGGAAATGCCCAGTAACCGAGGGCGATGACGGCGACCAGTGCGAGCGCAACGGCCGCCATGGTTTTCCAGTTGCATTTCATGTGAAGTCCTTGTCAGGCTGTATCCAATGTGAGTAACGTGGTCGGGCTTGCGGTCACTTCGACGGTGGCGTAACCGCCTGGTCGGAATACTTCATCATGATGTCGCTCATGGCCCGCATCATCTCGGCGTGCATTCGCATCGCGGTCTTCGGGTCCAGACCGGCGCTTCCACCCATCATCGGGCAGCCGCCCATCATTCCGCCCATCATCATCGCGCCGTGACCGTGCTCACGGTCCTGCATCGCCGGACTGGAAGAAGAGCCAGTGGCAGCGAGGCCCACTGCGCTCGCAGCGAGCAATAGCGTGGAAACAACAGCCAATCGTGCATGTCTTGCGTTCATGTGTATCTCCATCTTTCGTTCGTAGAATCGAATCGAGCATGTGACGCTTCGCGGATGGTCACGCGGGCCGCGAGCGAACTCGAGCCGCGGTACGGAACCGCTGGGCAAGCGCCGACGGAGGAGAGTTACAACGAACGCGGGGGCGGTGCTGGCAGCTCAGGAATGAACTGCTCGGAAAGGATCCGGGTGATGGCCCGATAATCAGGTGTCGATGGGGCAATGCCGACGGTATGCGACATCGGTATGGCCGGCATCCCGCACACGGAGCTTCCCATGCCCGCGTGGCAAGCAGATGGATGAGCGCTGGTACCGACGTGCATCGTGCCGGATGTGCATCCTGTCGCTTCGATAGCGCCTGCTGCCTTCATGGGATGCTGTACGGCAGGCATCGACGACATTTCTGGACATAACGCGGCCTGGGCGGGGTAACCGAGCATCGGCAACCACGCGATCAGGAAGCAGGCGACGAGTTTGACCCAGAGATTCATGATTTTCAGTATAGGCGCCGATGAGTCCTGCTGCGGCCGCCGACAGCTGCGTTATTGCGCCACATCACTCGACTGCAAGCGTTTCAGATGGGCCAGGAATGCGTCCGCCCCAATAAATCCGACCAGTTGCGCATCAGGCTGCTCCCGACCAGTTTTGTCGAAGAAAATCAGGGCCGGAGGGCCAAACAGACCGAACCGCCGCAGCATCGCCGTGTCGGCCTCGGTATTTTTCGTCACGTCGATGCGTAGCAACTTCCAGTGCGTAAACTCGTCCATCACACGTGCATCAGTGAACGTGAAGCGCTCGAGTTCCTTGCAGGTGATGCACCAGTCCGCGTAGAAGTCCACCATGACAGGTGTTCCTCGTGCGAGCTTGAGCGCCTCGTCCAGCTTGGCGTTCGAGGTGATCGTGTCGAATCGCGCTGCCGAACTTGCGCCACCTCCCGCTGACGCCGACATCCGCGTCAAACCGCCCAGTGGCATCAGCATGTCGAAATTGCCCGATGCGACGCCAACAAACTCGGCGATACCTGCGACCAGCAGCAACACACCGAGCGCTTTGCCGACTCGGGCAATCCCCGTCGCGCCGGCCGGTAAAGGGTCGATCGCACGTAGCATCATTCCGCAAGCAGTCAGCAGCAATGCGACCAGTGACATCAGCAGCCAGACAGGCAGCAGTGAATAGACGAACCACAGCGCTGCGGCCAGCAGCATGACACCGAGTGTGTTCTGGACCGCGACCATCCAGTGTCCCGACTTGGGTAGCAGGCGCGTTCCGAACGTGCCGACAAGCAGCAGCGGAATGCCGATCCCGATACCCATCAAATACAGCGCCAGCGTACCGCCTGCGATGTCATGACTGTTGGCGATGTAGACCAGTGCGCCTGCCAGTGCCGGTGTGGAACACGGCCCGACAATCAGCGCGGACAACATGCCCATCACGAACACCGGCCCAACACGGCCTCCGGGCAAGCGTCTGCTCCATCCCGCAAACCGCGTCTGCCAGCCCGTCGGCAGTTGCAACCTGAACACGCCGAACATACCGAGCGCGAGGATGAGCATGAGCGCGCCGAACGTGGCCAGTAACCAGGGTTTCTGCGTCACCGCCACAAGTGGAATGCCAACGACTGCCGCAATGGTTCCAGCCGCCGCGTATGTCATCGCCAGTCCTTGTACATAGGCGAACGACAGCGAAACCCCGCGCCATACCGGCAACCGCTCACGGGTACCGTTAATGACCGCCGTGACGATAGGGATGAGCGGATACATGCACACGGTGCCCGCCATCAGCAGACCAGCCACCAGAAAGCCTAGCAATTCGGCGATGCCGATCCCATTGGCAGGACGCAGCGGTAGACCCGGTACGGCGGACTGCCGGCTTTTCTCGACGACAGGGAAGTCCGCTGCATTCGCACTCCCAACGAGCGCTGCGAGCGTCACAGCACCGTCCGCAGCGATCCGAAAGCGGCGCGTCTGCGGCGGATAGCAGACCCCCACGTCGGCACATCCTTGCGATGTAACTGTCAGCATGGCGCTCGACGTGATCGCAGCGGACAACGGAAGACGAATCCGGACGGGCTGGTGATAGACCTGGACCACGCCGAACGTCGGGTCGTTCTTCGACTCGGAGGGCGGCATCGAATCCGGTTTTACCAGTGTGCCGTCAACCGCAAAGCTGATTCGGTCGCGATACAGGTAATACCCGGGCTTCGTCTTGAAGTCGAGCACGACCTCCATCGGGCTCGCGAGGCTGACGGTCAACGGAAATGCCTGCTCAGGCGCAAGCAGTTCGGATTCGTTGACTGCGTAAGCCGAAAAGGATGCGGGTCCGAGCAACAGGACAAGGGCGAAGCGAAGTATGCGACTCAATATGTCCGCTGTTTGGTAGTCAGACTGATACGCGTTGGATGATGTCGTTCGCATGGTGGTCTCCTCGCCCGAACTCCTGGCTGCCGGCGCGCGGACAGAAGCCTGCGTGCCAGCCATCAACGCTTCGTCACAAGCGCTTTTCGAGTTTTACGATGGTCAGGGTGCCGTTGACTTCTTCGACGCGCACCTTGACCTTGTCGCCTTCCTTGATCTGCTTGACCATCGCGGCATCCTTCGCCTTGAACGCCATCGTCATCGGCGGCATGCCGACGTTTTCCAGCGCGCCGTGCTTCAGCGTGACCATGCCTGTCGCCACGTCGACTTTCTTGACCTCTGCGTCGGTGAGCGCATTGTTCGACGACACTTTCATCGCGGAAGCCCTGGTCGACATATCCATGCCGGCCATGTCGTTGCCGGCAAATGCGGGCGTGGCGAAAGTGGCTGCAAGGGCAGCGGACATAACAAACAGTTTCTTCATTGGATCTCTCCAGTTTGGTTGACTGGCACGTTCGTGCCGGAAGGGTTTGTGTGGGGAAAATGGACAGCGCTGGCCTGTCGTGCGCGACGACGCTGCAACAGGAACCACGCTGCGGGAATCACGAACATCGACAGAAGTGGCGCGGTCACCATGCCGCCGACCATCGGCGCGGCGATACGCTGCATGACCTCCGACCCTGCACCGTGCCCGACCATGATCGGAATGAGGCCGGCGAGCACGACGGCCACCGTCATTGCCTTCGGCCGTACGCGCAGCACGGCGCCTTCGCGAATCGCGTCGAACAGCAACGCCTCGGTGAGCAGCTCGCCATCTTCCAGCCGGCGATTGAGCGCACCTTTCAGGTACAGCAGCATGACCACCCCAAACTCGGCAGCGACGCCCGCAAGCGCGATGAATCCGACCGATGTCGCGACCGACACCGCGTGGCCGAGTATCCAGATGAGCCAGAAGCCGCCGACCAGCGCGAACGGCACGGTCGACATCAGCAGCAGCGCATCGGCGGCGGAGTTGAAGGTCAGGAACAACAGCACGAAGATGACAACCAGCGTCACCGGAATGACGGTCCGGAGCCTGGCCGCCGCGCGCTCCAGGTACTCGAACTGGCCCGACCACGCAATCGAGTAGCCGGGTGGCAACTGGACCTGCCGAGCCACGACCTGCTGCATTGCCTTCACGGCGGATTGGAGATCCGTGTTGCGGATATCGACGTAGACGTACCCGGAGAGCCGAGCATTCTCGCTGCGAATCATCGGCGGGCCGTCGGCGATCGTGATGTGGGCGACGTCGCCGAGCTGGATTTGCGCGCCGCGATCCGTGACGATTGGCAGTTGCCGCAGCTTCTCAAGCGAATCGCGGAATTCGCGCGGGTAGCGGATATTGATGGGGAAGCGCTCGCGGCCGGCAATCACCTCGCCAACGTTCTCACCGCCCACCGCCGACGACACGACCGACTGGATATCGGCCACCGACAGTCCGTAGCGTGCTGCGGCGAGCCGGTCGATGTCCACGTCGATATAGCGCCCGCCGTTGAGCCGTTCCGCGAGTGCGGACGTCACACCAGGGACACCTTTGACGGCCGTTTCAACCTGCGTCGCGATACGGTCGATCTGCGTCAGGTCCGGCCCGGAAATCTTGACGCCCACCGGCGTCTTGATGCCGGTCGACAACATGTCGAGGCGATTGCGGATCGGCGGCACCCATACGTTCGAAAGACCGGGCACCTTGACCGTCCGGTCCAGCTCATCGACCAGCTTTTCCGGCGTCATGCCCGGCCGCCACTGGCTGCGCGGCTTGAACTGGATGGTGGTCTCGAACATCTCGAGCGGTGCCGGGTCTGTGGCCGTATCCGCCCGGCCCGACTTGCCGAACACTGTCGCGACCTCGGGCACGGTCTTGATGAGCCGGTCGGTTTGCTGCAGCAGCTCGCTCGCTTTCTCGGCGGAAATGCCCGGAAGAGCGGTCGGCATATACAGCAAATCGCCCTCGTCGAGCGGCGGCATGAATTCGCCGCCAAGACGCGAAATCGGCAGAATCGTCAGCACCAGCGCGACAACTGCGAGACCAATCGCCGCCCACGGCCAGCGCAGCGTCGCCTCAAGCAATGGACGATACAGCCAGATCAGCACGCGATTGATGGGATTCGCGTTCTCATGCGGAATACGGCCGCGGATCAGGTAACCCATCAGGACAGGCACGAGCGTGACCGACAAACCTGCTGCCGCCGCGATCGTGTAGGTCTTCGTGAACGCCAGCGGAGAGAACAGCTTGCCCTCCTGGCCTTCCAGCGAGAACACCGGAATGAACGACAGCGTGATGATGAGAAGCGAGAAGAACAATGCCGGCCCGACCTCAGTTGCCGAAGCTGCGATGAGTTCCCAGCGCTGCGCGGCGGTCATCCGTGTCTCGGGGAACGCATGCTCGAACGCTTCCAGGTGCTTGTGCGCGTTCTCGATCATCACGATGGCCGCATCGATCATCGCGCCGATCGCGATCGCGATACCACCGAGCGACATCAGGTTCGCGTTGACGCCCTGATACCGCATCACGATGAACGCGGCCAGCACGCCGAGCGGCAACGACAGAATGGCGACGAACGCGCTGCGCAGGTGAAACAGGAACACCGCACAGACGAGCCCAACGATGATGAACTCCTCGATGAGCTTGTCCTTCAGGTTGTCCACCGCGCGTTCGATGAGTTGCGAGCGGTCGTAAGTCGTGACGACTTCGACGCCGGGTGGCAGCGAGCGCTTCAGGTCGGCGAGCTTCGCCTTCACCGCGTCAATGGTCTTCAGCGCATTTTTTCCCGAGCGCATCACGATGACGCCGCCGGCGACTTCGCCCTGACCGTTCAGCTCCGCGATGCCGCGACGCATCTCGGGGCCGATCTGGATGCGTGCGACGTCGCCCAGCAGCACCGGCGTGCCCGCGTCGTTGGTGCGCAATACGACATTCCGGAAGTCGTCGAGCGAGCGCAGATAGCCCGACGAGCGCACCATGTACTCCGATTCGGCCAGCTCGACGACCGAGCCGCCGGATGCCTGGTTTGCCTTGCCGAGCGCATCGGTCACCGCGGCTTGCGTGATGCCGTAAGCGCGCAGCTTGTCCGGGTCGAGCACGACCTGGTACTGGCGCACCATGCCGCCGATGCTGGCGACCTCGGAGACGTCCGGCACTGCTTTCAGCTCGAACTTCAGGAACCAGTCGTTCAGCGCGCGCAGCTGTCCGAGGTCGTGCTGTCCGGTCTTGTCGACCAGCGCGTACTCGTACACCCATCCCACGCCGGTCGCGTCCGGCCCGAGCGAGACGGTCGCGCCCTGCGGCAGGCGGCTTTGCACCTGATTCAGGTATTCGAGCACGCGCGAACGTGCCCAGTACTGGTCGGTCTTGTCGTCGAACAGCACGTAGACAAACGCATCGCCGAACGACGAGTACGCGCGAATGGTCTTTGCGCCCGGCACGCCGAGCAGCGTCGTCGTGAGCGGGTAGGTGACCTGGTCCTCGATAACCTGCGGCGCCTTGCCCGGATACGATGCCTTGATGATGACCTGTGTATCGGACAGGTCGGGCAGTGCGTCGAGCGGCGTCTCGGCGACCGAGTAGAGGCCCCAACCGGTCATGAGTACAGTCGCGAGCAGCACCAGGAAACGGTTGTGGATGGACCATCGGATGAGCCGGGCAATCATTGCACGCCTCCGACCGGTTCGACCTTCGTCAACTGGTAGCCCTCATCCGACTGCTTGAAGACGAAGTGCACCGTCTGTCCGGCCTTGACGTCGGGGAAGGCATCGGGAGCGGGCTTGTTGAACGCCATCGTCATCGCGCCCCAGCCGAGCGCCGGCACGGGTTGATGGGAGAACGTGATGTCCGCAGCGGTCACTTTTTCGACCTTGCCGGTGGTCTCGTACGTTTGTGCTGCGACGGCGGGTGCGGACGCCGGTGCGCTTGCGCTTGCCCCCGTGCTGCCCTCCAGCCTCGGCAGAACGGACTTCAGGCTCGCTTCGGAATCGATCAGGAACTGGCCGGACGCGACAACGGTGTCGCCGTCGTTCAGGCCGCTCAGCACCTCGGTTTCGTTGCCAATGTCATTGCCCACGGTAACCGTCGCCGGCTGAAGGCGCCCGTCGCCGTTCTTTACGATGACGACCGAGCGCTTGCCCGTTGTGATCACGGCTTCGGAGGGCACCAGCAGTCGCGAGACAGCCTTCTGGCCGGCAACGCGCACGCGCATCAGCATGCCCGGCGTCAGCTTGAATCCGGCGTTGTCGATTTCCAGACGCGCCTGGAGCGTGCGGCTGGTGGTGCTGATGCCCGGCAGGATTTCGCGGATGCGACCGTTGAAGTGTTGTGTCGGGTCGCCTGCGAACGTCGCATCGACGGTCATACCGGGTTGTACGCCCAGCGCGAGCGCCTCGGGAATCTCGACGATGAGCCACAGCTTCGACAGGCCGGCAATCTTCGCGAGTGTCTGGCCGGGCGCGACCATCGCGCCGTCGCGGACGTTCAGTTCGCTGACGACACCGGACTCGGGCGACGTCAGCAAGACGTGCGTCTGGGCCTTGCCGGTTCGGTCAAGGCTCGCGATGATTCCATCAGGAATCGACAAGGCGCGCATCCGCGCTCGCGACGCTTCGAGCAAAGTGGCGTCCATGCCGCCGCGCTTGAGTGCGAGATATTCCTCCTGCGGCGCGAGCCATTCCGGGACGAACAGCGATGCGACTGGTGCGCCTTTTGCGATGCGTTGCATCGGCGCGTTCGCATAGAGCCGGTCGATGTAGCCGGTGACGCGCGACTGCACGACATCCGAGTGCGATTCATCGAACTGCGTCGTGCCGATGGCATCGAATCCGCCGGTCGTTTCCTGCCGACGCACGGTCGCATAGCGAATGCCAAGATTCTGCTCAAGCCCCGGGTCGATCTTGATGCCTGAAGAGCTCTCGCCTTCATCCGCGTAGACAGGCTCAAGTTGCATGTCCATGAATGGCGATTTACCCGGCTTGTCGAAATGCTGGTTCGGCACCATCGGGTCGTGCCAGTACAGCACCTTCCGCCCGGTCTTCGGGTCGATCTTGCCGCCCGGCGAGGCGGCGCCAGTCGAGGCAACTGCGGTGCCGGTCGCCGCGTGACGCGTTCCCGCGAAATAGCCCGCGCCGAGCAGCGCCGCGCCGGCAAATACCGTCAACACCGCGCGTGCCAAAGGTTTCCTGTTCATGCTGTTCTCCGTCATTGCGCGGCGGCCATCGTCGGTGGCACGACTTGATATTCGAGCTGCGCCCAGGTCTGCGACACCTCTCGTTTGAGGTCGAGCACCTGCAACTGCGCTTCCAGTTGGGCACGGCGGGCAGCGAACGTGTCCGCGAGCGAGCCGCTACCAGCGCGATAGGCAGCATTCGCGAGTTGCACGCGCTGGTCCGCGGCGGGCAGCAACGACTGGCTCAGATTGGCGATGCGCTCGCGCCCGCTCGCCAGGGTCGCGGATTGTGCGCGGATGTCGGCTTGCACCTGTCGCAGCGCGTCTTCGTACATCAGCCGCGCCTTCGTGGCGAGTTCGGCTTTCTCGGCGACGTCGCGGTCCTGGTTGTTTTTCCGGTTCAACGGCAATGGAATGGTGACGCCGACGGACACCATATTCGAGTACGCACCGCCGCGTTGCTGGTACGCGACCTCCCATGTCCAGTTCGGGCTGCGCTCGCTGTCGGCGACTGCCGTATCGGCATCAGCGACCGCGATGTCATCCGCGGCGGCGACGAGCGTCGGCTGCGACAGACGCAGTTCGTCAGGTGGGAGCGACGACACGAACGACTCGGGCGCCGGCGGTTCACCGGTCACATCGGAGACGGGAACGGCCGTCCAGCGTGACAACCCAATAAGCGCGGTCTGATAAGTCTGTTGCGCCTTGAGCACCTGGTCCTGAGTCTGCGCGAGCATCACCTGCGCCTGTACCACGTCGGCGGTGCTTGCCTTGGCGCCGCGATACGACGCCTTCGTCGCCTCCAGCTCGTGGTGCATGTGGTCGCGGAGCGCCTGCTGCAGCGCCAGCGCCTGTTTCGCATACACGGCGTTCAGCCAGGCTGTGGAAGTTTGCTGGCGAACGTTGGCGAGTTGCACCAGATAGTCGGCGCGCTCGCGCCCGACCACCTCATCGGCCAACGCGGAACGCAGCTGCCGCTTCTCGCCAGATACCCACTCCTGTTCGATGCCGATGCGGCGCATCGTCATGAAGTCCTGGCCGATGGTGAAGCGTTGCGGACCGTTGACCGGCAGGTTATCGATGCCGGCCTTGAGCATCGGGTCCGGCAGTTGTCCGGCCTTGACGGCCGCCTCGGAGCTGGCGCGGACGGACGACTGCGCGGCCTGCATCGATGCAGAGCGATCGGTCGCCGACTGTAGCGCGGCGTCCAGCGTGAAAGGCGCCTGCTGGGCGTGAACGACGCCCGCGACGAGAAGCGCGGCAAAAAGCGTGTGCACGCGCCAAGGTACACGCCGGCGCAGCGGCGTGCCGAAAATGAATGGCATGTTCTAACCCCAAAGGCGAAATCCCATAGGGATTCCGCGTCCGGCATACGACGAACCTCACCGCAACTGCGGTGAACCTGTCAGCGAGGGATTAGACGAGACGCGGCGGTCGCCATAACCCGTTCGGGTCACGGACCGGAAGAGACTGGGTGTAATGGAAGATGACAGGCGTGCCGACCGCAGCCGGGCGGCCGATTTCAGCCCTGGCGGCCGGGTGATAGAGGCTGCCGAACTGGCATTGGGCGGTTACTTTGCAAAACATGCCCTTGACCTTGGCCTTGTCGACGGATGCGGGCTTCATCGAATCGCAGCCCGGCATGTCAGCGGATACGCTGGCGTCCGCATCCATGGACATGGTTTGCTGCATCGGACATTCACCGGTCAAGCCACTGGCTGCCAGCCCACTGATGGGCAGCACCGCGCAGAGCAGCAACAGGATGACGGTCCGGAGCAGTTTCATGGCGGAAATTATAGCCTGCAGCCTGGCGCGATCGCGGTGGATAATTGCACTACTTTTTGTCGGACCACGATCTGAACCAGACGGGCAGCTTGCAATGCGAACGCCAATGGCGACTGCGGGGTGCGGAGGAGACCAATCAGGAAGTAGCTGATTTCATTATGCAACTCAGTCGGCGGATGCGGGCTTCGATGCGTGCTCGCACTCGAATGTCGCGAAGGTCGGTCAACCAGCGTTCGAATACGGCGGTCTTGATGAGTTCGATCATGTGTCAACTATGGCTGACACTTTTCGACCGTGTCAACTATGACTGACAATGATCGGGCCACCACATACTGTCTCGATCGGTGGGCGGGCGCCTTCAACCCTCGCCAAACCCGTCGTCCGGGTGCAGCGCTTCGAGCGGTTCGAGCATCGTCCTCACCCGCGTGAGTTCCATCACAAATTCGTCAATCAGATCAAGCGCGCCCAGCACCTGCTCGGGCAAGGTACCTTCGCGGCGCGACGGAACCGACGGTGCGCCATTCAATACTGAGTGCGCCATGCTGTGGATCTCAAGCAGATCGTCGCGTAGCCCCTCGGGATCATGAAGCTGGATGCGTATGCGATCGACAATATCGACGGCGGCCAGCAGGCGGGTGGTATCGTAGCTCGATTCGAGCCGCTCGAGCGCGGCGGTGTCGATATCGCCGAAATAGGTCGTCGTGATGGCCGGGCGTGCAGTCATGGTCGGGGTGCATAGGTACGGGCAGCATGGCCGAACAGCGGATCCTTGATCCAGGCTTCCGGCCGACGGTCCAGGTGCAGTTTATAGTGGCCGAAGCGGCGGATGTTGTGGGTCGGGTACGGGCTCAGAAACTCGATGTCTTCGGCGCGCACTTTCTCGCTGTTAGCCGCCATCTCGCGCAGCGCCTGCATCATGTCCACCGTGTTCTGCAAGATCACGGCCGATGCGACCAGGTCATTGTAGCGTAGCCGTTTCTGCTGTTCCTCCGGCTCGTTCTCGGCGATCACGTCACCGCCGAACGACAGCCATTTGGAGAAGCCGTTGTAAGACTCGATCTTGTTCGTGTTCGCGGTGACCTCCTGCCGCAATTCGAGGCTGCCGATCCACTCGAGCAGAAACACCGTGCGAACAACGTTGCCGAGCTCGCGCGCGGCCAGGTACAGCCGGTTCTTGCGGCTTTCGGAGCCGAGCCGGCGCAGCAGCAGCGGCGACGAGATCGTGCCTGCCTGAATCGACAGCGCGACCTGCATCAGCTCCTGCCAGTGCTGCTCGATCAGCACCCAGTCGATGGTCGCCTTGAACAGCTTGTCGACGTGCTTGTATTTGGCCTTGCTGTCTGGGCGGTACAGGACGAGATCCTTCCAGTTGCGAATCCGCGGCATCAGGTTGATGCCGAGCAGGTACGTGAACGCAAAAACGGCGGCCGACTGCCCCTGCGTGTCGGCATGGACCGTATCGGCCTTGATCGACAGGCCCGCTTTCAGCAGGCCCTCGATCACATAGATCGCCTCCCAGACGCCCGGCGGAATGAAGTGCTGGAACACCGCGATATAGTTGTCGGCAACGTGCCGGTACGCGACCGCGCCCATTTTTCGGTAGCGGAAGTGATAGCCGGCCAGCAGGTTGTTGTCGTAGAAGTCGTACTGCGTGCCGTCGGCCGCCACCGTCTTGCCATCGCCCCAGTGTTTTGGCAGGTCCAGCCGCAGGTACAGTTCGATCAGCTCGCGCTGTGCAGTCTCGAGCTTGTCCAGGCTCACGTGCCGACGGTTGACGAACGACAGCATGTGCGCGGTGACATCCGAGTCGAGATGGCGGGCCGCCTGGGTCGGGCCGAGATTGCAGCCCATCGCGAAAATCGTGAGCAGGTAGCGCTCGGCCGCCTTGCGAATCTGGGGATCGCTCCCGGACAGCGGCCCGAAGTGCCGCGTGAAATGCGTCCAGTGTTCGATGTTCGCGAGGATGTCCAGCATGTTTCGCGTCGGCAGGCGGGCGTTCAGCCGCTCCTGCAATGCGATCGCGCTCGCCGGGATCTCTTTCGCGACGGTTTTGCGCAGGATAGGTTCGCCGTGACGATCGATCACGACGTGCTCGCGCTTGCGCGGCAATTCGTCGTCGAGCTTGTGGGAAGCGTCGGTCAGCCATTGACGCAGGTGGCACACGAAGTCACTGCTGGTCGTGGGCATGCCGAGCTTGTCGCAATAGTCTGGCAACTGCTGCTCGCATTGCCGCCATGGCAGGAGGTGATCGCGATAGTCGGCGTAGGCGTCGGAGCCGGACACGCACAGATCGCCGACCCGTAGCTCTTCGGCCATGTACGAGAACACGCAGAGTTCGAGATACCGTCGATTGGTCGGCAATCCGTCGCCGTGGGTGCGACGTGCGAGCTTGCGCCACCGTGGCGCCGCAAAGCCCAGGTCAACATCAGCATCGATCCACTCGCGATGCCGCGACTCGTTTTCCAGCACGACGTCGAGCGCATCGAGCAGCGTGCGGACCGGGCTGGTCGAATCCCATTCGAGCGTACGGGCGACACGCATCATGACCGAACGGTGGGCCTTGAAGTGCTTCCAGAGCAGCGGCAGATAGTTGCGGCCGCTGAACGCGCGGATCGCCGCACAACTCTCGCGCAACGGCTCGAGATCGCCTTTCGGCGCAAGCAGCTTCCTGACCGCTCGGGCGATGGCCGTCTCGTCGGATTCATCGGCGAGAATGTCGACCACACCGTCCAGCAAGCCGACGAGATCCTCGACCTGATCACGCTGTTTTCGCTGAATGGCGTCCAGTTCGTCGCTCGCGCGCTTGTGGATCGCGCCCATGCGCCGGACGAACATGTCGGCGAGATCGTCGCGGGCGCGCACGCGCATACGGTTGAGCAGCGCGACGATCAGCGTGTAGCGCTTCTCGGGCGAAGTGTCGTTCCTGAGCGCCGACGCGTCGAGCGCCATCGCCTGATTGGCGAGCGAGCGCAACTTTGAGGCTGGAATCCCGGCGACGGCCAGTGAGAAATCGCCGAGCTCGTCGAGCCAGGAGACCTGCTCAATCAGCAGGTCCAGATGCTGGCGCGATGGGCGTTTCGCGTGACGCTTGATCCGGTTGTAGGCAGTCTGCCGGCTTGACAGATCACGCGCGAGCAACCGGTCGAGCGCGAGTTTCTGCTCATCGGTCAGGCGTCGCGTGACGCGCTTGAAGAGCCGGGACTGCGCCCGCGCGTGAATCTGTTCGGTCAGCCGATCGAGCGTCGAGAACGCCGGCAGTTCGATATCGCGCGCGATGAGTTCGTCGATCGTCGCGTTGATGATGTCGACCGGTTGGTCCATCGTCAGCGACGCCGTGTGCGCCGCCCGTGTCGCGATCGCGTTGGCGTCGGTGCCGTAATACGGCTTCACGTCCAGGTAGGTGCGAACCGCCGCGTAATGCCGGAACAGCGTTGGGGAGGTCTCTGTGTCGTAGCCGAACTGTACGGAGTCGCCGATATCCGCGGCTGCCCGAATATGCTCGACAACGGCGGCCGGAATGGTGTCGGCCGGCGGGAAATAGTGCAGTTGCTGAAAGACCTTCAGCAGCACCAGCAGGCCCAGTCGAGGTCGCTCACCGCGTGTTGAGCGGCGCGCCCATTCGAGCTCGTCGGGCAGTGGGGTGTAACAGGCTTGCAGTTCCCGGGGTGCCAGAACCTCGGGAAAGCGCGGGTACGCGGTACGTTCGAGGGTAGCCATTGCGGATCGTCCGGATCGCAGAGGGCCGCTTAGATTAGCGCAATAAAAATCTGGCGTTACTGCGCAAAATAGTAATAAGCAAGGCGGAGTTCATAACTACAAGGCTTATGATAGGAATTCGCGCTTACCTTGTCCATGCCCCAATTACCCTCCACCACCATCCAACCGCCCCAAGCATTCAAGAAAAGGCCGGCTCCTGTCTCGCAACTATCGGTAGTGAGGGCAATAAAAAAGCGAGCCCTTTGGGCCCGCTTCGATTTCAACATACCGCTTGCAACGAATGTCCGTGATACTTAGCCGGATGTCACTCTGCCCCAACATATGCGAATGATCAGCACGACGCACTCAGCCTTATGCGGTCTTGACCAGCCTAGGAACACTCGTCCTAGACGGCTCAAGGTACAACCCCGCTTTCGTTGGATTTACGTTCGCAGCTGGGTAGACCTCAAGAACTTGCAGTAGAGCTCGTCGCACCGTTTCGCGGAATTTCTTGTCTTCTGCAGCACCGGATCCGAATTGCAGCTTCAGCGCTTCCCATGGAACCGTTGTCGGGGCGCGCAGCGAAAAGTTTCGATACGTCAGCCAGCAATAGAGGTCGATAGCCATGGGGGACTGGCGAAGCGCCTTCAACGCTCGCAGATCGATCGGCACCGGAGCTTCGAGGATCTCCTTGAAAAATTTCTCGGACAAGGTCACCGTCGATTGCCAAAGCCCGGCTTGTTCAGGCGTTTGTGGGTCCCACCATAGGCACGTCTCTTCCGCTATGCTGAACTTGCGTGTGGCGAAGTCTGCGCCGGGTGCGGACCCTCCCCCATGAACGATCGCCATATCTGAGGCGAACAAGCGCTTCATCATTTCCCGCACGCGTGTGATCGACCCGTTTTTTCCACCCGTGTGCGACGAGATGCCGAGTGCATCCATAAAAGCCGAGAGAGACTTACCTAGGACAAGCTGCCGCTCTTTCGTGCGAACCGCCTCTGTGCCTAGCCACGCAAGGAGTAGCCGCGGAATTGTGCCGTACGGATAGCCCATGCTTTCGAGCTGGTTGGTCTTCTGCTCGAGATAGTAGCCAGGCTTGATAATCAAGCTCATGTCACCCGACGCGCGGCCCCAGACAGGCAAGTTTCGATCTGGCTCGCGATATGGCAGTGTCGCCTGGACGAGGGCACGGCCCATGAATCCCGCCATGCCGGCACGGAACGCGTCCTCGCGTTCTATGGCCAACGATTCTTCAAATAGACGAGTCGCAACATTTGGCCGGATCGCGGTCGACTTGGGTTCCGGCGACTTTCGCGTTGAGGTCTTCAATTTCGCGGCTTCAGGCATGATGGTGCTCGCTCAGTTTGGCGGATTAAAGCATAGGGCTTATGCGCAGTCACGCATATCTCGGGGCGAAGTAGCTGGATGTTGATAAACCCTGTGGATAACGCTACTTATCCACGCATAATTCGGGGCCAGATTTCGCATAAATGGGGGCGCAAGGCGCGCATAAATCGGGGCCAATTTCGCATATCTTGGGGCGCAGGCCGCATAAGTGGGGGCGGAAAGCTCTCCAACGTCATGATTCCAAAGGCGAAACATCGCGATCTAGGTTTTGCTTTTAGAAGTACGTTTACTTCTATGTTGCTTGTAGAAGGGCTCGCTTCAGTGGACAACCTTCGGTTGCCCACGCTCAGCGACCCCTCGACCACCACGCGAAGATAGCGAACGTCAAAACCGACGCCACAGCGCGTGGCCACCAGCCGTTCAAGGCTAATAGCCTCTGCCCCAACATATGCGAGCGGCTTTCTGCCCGCGAAACAGGGTTGCAGCAGCCGAGGCTTTGCCCCGAGTTATGCGCGTTGCGAGTCTCCGTAGGGCATGACGAGCTTCATACAGCGAGATCAAAACCCGCCCCAAGTTATGCGCGGAAGCAGCTTTCGGCAGCATGGCCCCAAGTTATGCGTAGCCAGACCGCTCCGCCGCCCCATCCTATGCGCGCGATGGTTCGACGAACGCCCCAATTTATGCGCATGGGCCGCCCCAGTCAGTACTCACTCTCGGCCGAATCGGCCACGGTGCGTTATGGGGCTCTGATCCACCAGAAACTGTTACGCAGTCGTCGCCCCAACTTATGCGTGAATCAGTACGCCGCTTCGCCCCAAGATATGCGCGGTGCAACAGCTAGCCGCCCCAAAATATGCGCGAGCCTAGGGGCATTTTCGCCCCGACTTATGCGCTCACGCCAAGCCTTTTCCGCTAATCCCGCGGTCGATCGTGATCAGCATTTGCAACCCACTGAAGGACAAGCTCCTTCAGTTTCTCGCCGAGTTCTTCTTGAGCAGGGCCAGTGACGCCCTTCAACGTCAACTCGGTTCTTCCGTCTGCGAATTGCTTCAGCATGCCGATTTCATCGCCGTTGCTCGTCCGAAATGGGAACTTCGATTGGTAGTGAATTTTGCTCCGCTTGCTGTCCGTTCCTTTGCTTTGCTCGGACGCGACCTGTTCAAGCTTCCGGACACTTGCTGTCCCCTCTATTACCTCTTTCAACCACCGTGCGGCGACAGCCTCGCCGGCGCGGTCGTATATCAACTTCAGATTGTAGGCGTGCGAAAGTCGAACGACGTCGGCGCGCTTCGCCATAGCCTCGAGGAGCGTAGTCGGAAGTGTCGTCAGCTGGAGCACTTTGCTGACGTGCTTGGGATCGCGGCCGACAGCGGCTGCGAGCTCCATTTGGTCACGATACACCCCGGCATCGAGTAACTTTTTCCATGCATATGCGTCGTCGAAGTCGGTCTGCTCGTCCCTATCCTTGTTTGCATGATAGGCGCGCAGATACAGGCTCTTCGGCTCCAGTTCCTCTTCGATGATCTCTGCTTCGATGAACTCGTCTTTTCGAAGAGCTGCGGCTCGAGTTCGTCGGCCCCCGTCAATAATTACCCATTTGTCGGGAAATTCCGGTAGGCGGGTCACCTTGATTGCTTCGAGCTGCCCTTGCGATCCAAACGACTCGGCGAGGTTGCTAATGGTTGTGGAGTCGTAAAAGACTCGAGGATTGTAAGGGTTCGGAATTGTGTCTGCGACGCGTATCCGGACCGGGCGCCGGTCTGACATCGCGGTGCCTTCGCGTGAAATTGCGCCCGGGATCCGTCTTGCTACTTCGCTAGGCAACTGATCAGCTACTTCGAGATGTGCTGTTTGAACGACCTTCGCCGCATCAAGCCGTGCAGTCGCAGATCTCGTCTGCTCCTCCATCCCCGCACGTACCCGGCTGGTCAAATCAAGCCTTCCTTTGCCGCTCATTCCTCACCCTCCCCGCTAGCGTTCCCCTGATGTAAGTCAACGACTGCCTCGAACAGCGCAGTGAAATCTGCCTTCGCTGCCTTGGTGTTTCGGAGGCCCTTCGCATCGAACACCGTCCGGCCGAGGGCTGCGGCTTGCCGGTAGACCTCGCGGTACGGAACCTTTTGGTCAAGTAAAGCAACCCCGCTTTCCTCAAGCAGCTGCACCATCTGTTCGCTGAGCATGGAGCGTGGCTGGAATTTATTTAGAAAAATTGCGACTTTTCCGTTTGGATTGATCGTTTGAGTCTGTTCGATGAGTTTGATCATTCCCTGGTTGCTCCACATTTCGAGAGGAGAAACGTCGGTTGGCACTAATGTGACGTCCGCGACGGCCAGGACGCGGCCGGTGGTGAGATCCGATATGTTTGGCGGACAGTCGACGATCACGATGTCGTACTCGTCCGCCAGCTTCGTTATCTGGTTGCCAATCATTTTCCCTAGCCCGGAGAGGCCAATGACCGGAAAAGGCAACGGTTGATCCTCTGCAGCCGACGCAGCCCAGCTCAAGCAGGATTGCTGGTCGTCGGTATCTGCTACGAGGACGTTGTAACCCTGCTCGTGGCAAGCACCGGCAAGATTCATCGTAGTGGTGGTTTTTCCTACCCCACCTTTCTGGTTTGCGACCGAAAACACCAAGCCCATCTTCGAACCTCCTTGGTCTATCCGCTAGGGGGCGGACCGTTCTCCAAAATCTCCACGTGGAGATTTTCCCTCGACCGGAGTCTAGTACATCACGAATTAAAATTGCAATATTTCGATGAAATTGATTACGCACCAACTCCGATTGGACGTGGCGCGGCCGCGGAGACGCAGAGAATTAACGGAATCCACACGATCGCCAACGACCGCTTCTTCAATCTCCACGTGGAGATCGCAGCTCTTGCGCAGTGCCACGTCTGGAATCTCCACGTGGAGATTGCAGGTCATGTACTGTTCCGTGTCTGGATCTCCACGTGGAGATTGTCGGCCTAATGGACGTGGCTCCGCGCGGACAGTGAGTCGACCGTCGATGCTGGAAGAATTTGGGGACGCATCGACAAATCTCCACGTGGAGATCGCGTTTCGCGGCACGGCCATGTCCAATCTCCACGTGGAGATCGAGGATGCGTCGTTACGACAAGTCATGACGCGACTCCGGTCACGGGCGGTAACGCGATTACTCTCAATGAAATCAACTCGATACCGAATGCAGGCCACTTGTGTCTCGCCATGCTGCGCGATCCCGGGTCACGAGGTCCCGCTGCGGTGCGGAGGTCACTTGCGAACCGCGGAGCGGGAGAGGCCGAGGAGTGTCGACGCGCCGTCTGGCGTGGGTAGGTTTGGAAGGAACATAGGTTGCGGCAGGGACGACGAACAAAGGAGGCGCGCATGGGCAGGTGGACAAGGTCGGGGGGGCGGGCGGCATCGAGATGGGCAGCCTATGGGCGATGGCATGCCGAAATTCATTGAGCCTGCACTGGCAGTCCTCGCGCACGTCCCCCAATGACAGGCACATGGGCGTACGAAATCAAATTCGATGGCTACCGGATGCTCGCCCGAATTGAAGGCTGAGACGTGCGAATCTTCACCAGGAACGGACATGACTGGACCGACCGTGTGCCGCATCTTCGCGGCGCGCTCGAGCGCCTATCGTTACAAAACGCATGGCTTGATGCAGAGGCAGTGTGGCTCGACGCCGCGGGGCGGCCGAGCTTCAGCGGCCTGCAAAATGCGTTCGATCGACGGCGCACGTCGGGCATTTCGCTAGTCGTGTTCGACTTGATGTGGCTGGACAACGGACGAAATCCAGTTTTCTGAAGCGATAGACGCAGCACCCGAAGTAATGCTGGCATCCGCATGTGAGCTCGGTCTCGAAGGCATCATTGGCAAGCAAATCGATGCGGCGTATCGCTCCGGACGGTCGGATCGGTGGATCAAACTGAAATGTGTCGAACGCCAGGCGTTCGTGATCGGCGGGTTTTCCCGCCGGAAAGGGGCGACAGCAGGGGTGCGGGCGATGCTGTTGGGCGTGTACGAGGAGGGCGGTCGCCTGCGCTATGTCGGCCACGTCGCGCCGAGCTTTACGCCGCGACAGGCTCGGGAATTCGAGAGTCGGCTCTCGGCGTTGGGTCGCAAACGCTCGCCGTTTGCCAGCCCCCCCCGAGCCTGAGTTCGATCGTTAGTTTTGCTGGCTGAAGCCCGACCTCGTCGCCGAAGTGGCGTTTCTCGAGTGGACGCCGGCCGGCCGGTTAAGGCATCCGTCTTTTGCGGGCTGCGCGCCGACAAGCCGGCACGCACAGTTGCCCGCGAAGATCCGGCCAGCCCGAAGGGCGCAGGCAACCGCCAATAAATGGACGCAGGCCGGCCCGCATGTCGGCGGATATTTGCGAACTTTCTGTAACGTGTATATGCTGTGGCATATGCCGTCGCAATTGAACTGGAGCCGTCCCTATGCCAACCCATGACACCCGCCATGCACGCCTATTTCGCAACGGACGTAGCCAGGCCGTGCGGATCCCGCGCGAGTTCGAGCTGCCGGTCTCGGAAGTCACTATTCATCGTGAAGGCCGGCGCCTAATCATCGAACCGGTCGAAGCGCCGTCTCTACGCGAGCTATTCGCGCAATGGGCGCCCTTGGACGAAACTTTCCCTGACATCGAAAACCTCCCGGCTGAACCGGTCGATATTGAATGAGCCTCTATCTGCTCGACACCAATATTTTGTCGAACGTAATCCGGGACCCTCGGGGCGCGTGCGCTTCGCGCATCGGGGAAACGCCGCCCGAGCAAGTGTGCACCTCGATCGTCGTCGCGGCCGAGCTACGGTACGGCGTCTGTAAGCGCGGCTCCTCAGCGCTCGCGCAGCGTGTCGAGCAGCTGCTCGCGAGCTTGACCGTATTGCCGCTGCAGTCGGACGCGGATCAATGCTACGGGCGGCTCCGAGCCGATCTCGAGAGGCAGGGTCAGTTGATCGGGGCGAACGACATGCTGATCGCTGCCCATGCGCTGGCCGTCGACGCCGTCTTGGTCACGGACAATACGGCCGAATTCACCCGCGTTGCAGGGCTCGCCGTCGAAAACTGGCTGCGGCCTGCGTAGCGAAATGCAAGCGGGCACGTCGATCTGCTTCGGCAGCAACACCCGGCTCCGGCCGGGTTTTGGGGCGCGTACCAATCGCTGGTGCAGCGGGGACTGCTCGGCTGCCGTGAGGTTACCGGCCATCGTTCAATCGAGGTGCCAGATGAAGTATTCTACGGAACGGTTTTCGTCACACGATTGCCAGCACCGTCTCGCCAAGCACGCGGCGTGGCAAAACAACGCTTGCGCTTGGCGTGTCAGCCATCCACCAACCATTCGAAACACCCACCACACGATGACCACCCGGAATCTCACAGCTGCCGCGGCGCAGGCGGATCAGGCGGACTACTTCACGCGTGTCAATTGGCATATCAAGGCGGCCACCGACCGGGCCCGGCAGGCGAAGGCCGACATCGATTCTGTCTTGGCCGAGGCCAAAGCCAAGCTCGAAGGCGTGCGGGGCCGTGAGGGCGAGCAACGGCTTGCGGCGCAACGAATTCAGCGTCTGGAGGTGATCGCGGCCGCTGCTGACCAGCACCTCAAGGAAATCGACGCACACGCGCAGAAGTACGCCACCAGCTTGTCACCGGATAACGCGCCGATTTCCCACGACGAGGCCAAGGGGTTCTGGATGGACGCGGTTCGAATTTCGCTGCAAGTTTCGATGCTCCACGAGGACGCGCGAGAGGCATAAGGGCAAAGCGTCTGCCAGAGCAGTACAACGACAGTCCCGTAACCCGGCTCCGGCCGGGTTTTTTCATGGTCGGCGGCAGCGTGCAGTAGGGCAGGCGGCAAAACTGCTACATCTGATAACTACTCTTATCAGGTGTGACACTTTTGTCTGTCAGATCGGGCGGATTTTCCCCTATACTTGTCCAGACCCCGCCGGGCAAGGCCGGGCCGGGCGCGCGGCGCCGGCGGCTCGCCCCCGCCCGGGTGGGGTGCCGATCCCGCACCATGGTCGGCGCTACGGTTTCCGTCACAATCACTACGACGCGCGCGGCGCGCCTTCACCACTTATTCCGGGGAACACCAGCATGAACACCACCACCAACGACTACGCCCAGTGCCGGGCCGTCGGCGGCCCGCTCCATGGCTACGCCTTTCCCGGTCACGGGATCTCGGCCGGCCTGACCTATCGCACCGCCGACCAGGTGGCGGACGAACCCTCGCACTACGTCGAATACTCGCGCCGGGCGCTCACGCGCAGCACGCCGGACGGCCTGCAGACCCGCGAGTTTTTTGTGCTCGACACGGTCAAGCGGGACGGCAAGGTGATCGTGCAGGGCCTCACGGACGACCAGGCGCTGGCCGCGACCCTGGCGGCACCCGAGCGCTTCTGGAAGTAGCTCCTCTATCTTCGATCCACGACAAGGAACCGTCATGACCCCAGCATCCCCATTGTTTGCCGCGCTGGATGACAACTCGCTGGTCTCCGTCGCTGGCTATCTCTGGATGGTCTCGCGCCGCGGCGACGGCGCTGTGGAACTCAGTCGAACCGGCGAGCCGCGGCTGCCCGACGTCACGATCGAGGAACACCCTGATGCGAACAACGCTGCTTCGACCTACCAGGCCACCGTCCGGGCGACCGCCCTCTGCGAGTTGGCTGCACGCCGGGACGATTTCGCCACGGCGGAAGCGGCGGTCGCTTGGGCGACCGGGTTCGAGTTTGCGACCCGTCAGGTCGGGAGCCTGACCTGGTACGCCCTGGCGCCGAATGCGCCCCAGTGGCACGCGGTGATCGGCGCCAGCGTCGCGGAAATCGTCAGCTACGAGCGGGGCGGCAGCCCCAGCTACGCCGTCAAGCGGCGGCTGAAATTCGGCACGCAATCCGTCGAGTTCTCGATCACGGATCTGGCCTATCGCGAGACGCCGAAAAACATCGTCAGCTTCGAGCAAGCGTCGGCGATCGCGCTGACGATGCCGGACTACGTGATGGAACTGATGCGCGTGCCGGCCGACGCGACCCAGCCGGCGGGGTCGGCCGCATGAGCGCAGCCAACGTCAACCACGCGCTCGAGGCGGCCGGCCACCATGCGATGGAACGGCTCGGGATCGATCCGCACGGCCGGCACGCGGCCGCCGCGCGCGCACACGCGAAGCAGGCCGGCCGGCAGCTGGCCGTGGCCGGTTACAAGCGCGAGGATGCCTCGCCGCACATCACGGAGAATCCACCGCTCCATGACGACCATGAGGCCGGCTACTTTGACGGCGAAAACGCACGCTTTGCGATCAAGTTCAGCGGGGCGGACGGGCTCGATGCGGCCGGCCTGGACGCTTGCCTGCAGGCCCGCGCGGCATTCGATCAAGCGGTCCACGAAGCCGATGCGGATGCCGTGCAGGTGGTGATGGATACGATTTTCAGGATTGCAACCAAGTATCCGGGCGGCATCGTGGCGTTTTTTGACGACGTTCCGGAAGTCGAGGATCTGCGCCGCGCGGCGGTCGCGTGGCGGACGGCCACCGACGCGCACGATGCGGCCCGCGCAGCAGCAGTGGCGCGTCAAGCGGAGTGGGAAGCGTCGCTCCCGTCCGCGACCGAGCTCATGCGTGCGGTGGCGGCCGAAGCGAACGGCGAGGGGACGTCGTTCGACTTCCAGGGCTACACGTTGTGGCACGAGCCCGACCACGGCGGCTGGTCGCTGACCAATGCATACGGCGTCGACCACTGTCGGTTCCTGACGTCGGAACGGGACTTCCAGCAGCTGATCGACACGGTTCGCCGCCGCCAGGACATCGGCCCGGTGCCGCCCGGTTGCGAAATCCCGGACGAACCGGTCGAGGACGACTCGTACATCGATGCGATGACCGCGTGCTATGAGGCCGAGACCGCCTTGCTGGCCCGGCTCGGGCTGTCGGCCGATGCCCCGGTGCTGGACGCTGTTTGACGGGGCCGACGAAACAATCCATGACGACCGCCGATACCCTACCGCCGACGCGCGACGACCGGGGCACGCATCCGCCCAGTCCGCCGGCATACCGCTCGCCGACCCCAGCACACCTGCGGGACTGCGTGCGGCGGCACGGTGGCACCTTGCCGGCCGACGTCGCGCAGGCGCTGCTCGATGCTGCGGCCGAGCTCGAGGCGAGCGAAGAAGCGTTCGCCGAGCTCGTCGAGCAGAAGCGCGAGTTGCAGCGCCGCCTCGCGAACTGCGAATCGAACCTGCGCGCGGCGCTCGCGCGACCCGCGCGCGCGTAACCCTGATGGACTGCCGATGCTCCTGACCACCACCGACGAGCGCGCGCGATTTCTCGCGTTCGCGCAACAGCACTGGATCGCCGACCAGCACGCGGCGCACGACACGCACAGCTACACCGCGCTGTTTGCCGGCCACCCCGCGCACCTGCAGTTCGAGACCGATGGCGCGTGGCGCCTGTACTACCTCGGCTTTCGGTCCGAACGGATCTTCCACCTGGCCGACGCGCGGCGCGCGGCGCCCGCGTTCGTGCGCGACGTGCTGGCGCACATGATGGCGCTCGTCGTCGACGGCGAGCCGCGCACCTCTGACGGGCCCGCGGTATGAACGGGGGAACGCCACGACGCGGCTGGCGCGCGATCGAGCACTGGCCGACCGGTCGCCGAGTGATGTACCACCTGGTGCTCGGCGGTCTGCTGACCTTGCTCGCGGCGGCTTTCGAGGCAGCCGGTTCAGCGTGGCGCGCGGCGGCGCAGCAAGGGCATCCCCTTGCGCATGCCGGGCGCGAATGGGTGCGCACCCAGGTTGGCTCTCGCGACGCGGTCTCTTTGCTTGAGCATGGGGCCACGGGTGCCGGCTGCGCCCTGTTCGCGTTCGCGGCTCTGCAAGTCGGCTACGGCGTGATCGTTTCGGCACGCGGGCGCCCCGTTGAGCCGTGGCAGCCGTGGCAATGGGTGTTCTTCGCGATCGGGATCGCGGGCGTCAGCTGCGGGATGGCATCGCAGATGTACCCCAACACGCGCGTGCTGACCGGGCTGCTCATCGCGGTGAGCCTGACTGTCCCATTGGCGTGGCCGAACCATGCGAGCCGCGCGGCGCTTGCGGCCCCGGCACGGGTCACCGGTGCAGTGGGCGCGGTATTCTGGCTGGTGGGCGACGGCCTGTGGAAGGTCTATCACGCACCCCACGCGCAGGTGACAGCCGAGACGGTCGCCTTGCAACTGGGGCTCGGGCTCGCCGGCCTGGTCGCGGCCAGTTGGGCATTCGGTTGGGCGGCACGGCGGACCGCCTGGCTGCATCCCGCGCCGATCGGAGCCCGCTGACGTGCGAGCCTCCACCAGCCGCACGATGTTGCGCCTGACGCCCGCCCACTTCGCGCTGTATCGCGCGTATCTGGAAGGGCTCGACGAGGCGACTTTGCACGCGCACTACGGCGTGCCGGGCACCGACGTGCGCGTCACCCGCCGCACCCTGGCGACGCTGCGCGACACGTTCACGATCGCCGCGCGTCGCGCGCGCGACGTCGACGCCGCGCACCTGCTGCGCCTCAAACCCGGCAGCTTGCCGCGCGACGCGCACGCGGGGGGCGCCGAGGGGCGGGCGGTCGAGGTGCCGACGCTCGAGGCGTTCCGCGCCACGGTGGACCCGGACGCGTTCTACAGCGAGCGCGAGCTCGTCGCGCTGTACGTCGAAACCTATCCGCCGGCGTCGTCGCCCGCGCTCGAGCGCAAGGTCGCGCGCAATCGCCGCCTGCGCGAACGGCAGGACGCGGCGCTTGCGCGCATGGAGGCGAGTCTCGTCGAGGCGCCGCAGCTGGAGCACACGCTCGAGGGCTGGTTCGACGCCCGGCTGGTGGAGCGCCTGGCGGCCGCCGGCGTCACTACCTTCGCGCAGCTGCTTGCGCTGATGCGTGCGCGACGCCAGCGCTGGTACAACGCGGTGCCGCGCCTGGGCAAGGTGGGCGCGCAGCGCCTCACCGACTTCATCGCGCAGCACCCGGACACGCTGGGCTACCTGTCGCCGCTCGCGGTCACGCCGCGCCGGCAGCTGGCCGCCGGTCACCCGGCGCTGCAGCCGGTGCCGGGCGCGGGGGTTGGATCGGGCGGCGACGTGGTGCCGCTCGAGGCGCTGCGCGTGCCGGCCGCGCTCGACGGCTCGGCCGGCCTGAACCGCGCGCCGGTGCCCGCGCACCAGGCGGAGCTCAACACCGACCTGCAGGCGGTCCACGCGTGGATCGCGACGCGGGGCGCGCGTAGCGAGGCGACCCGCCGCGCGTACCGGCGCGAAGCCGAGCGGCTGCTGCTGTGGGCGATCGTCGCCAAGGGCAAGCCGCTGTCGTCGCTGAACACGATGGACTGCGCCGAATACCTCGACCATTTTCTGCGCGATCCGCAACCCGCCGCGCGCTGGATCGGGCGCGGTCGCGTCGAGCGGTTCGATCCGGCCTGGCGGCCGTTCGTCGGCCCGCTGTCGGAGCGCAGCCGCGATACCGCACGGCGGATCCTCAACGCGATGGGCGCATGGCTGGTCGGCCAGCAGTACCTGCGCGTGAATCCGTTCGCCGGACTGCCGGCCGCGCCGTCGGTGCCGATCGACGCGACCGGCCGCACGCTGACCCGCGCGCAGTGGCAATACGTGCTCCAGACCGTGCTGCGGCCCGTCTCGGCGTTCGACCGCTCGGGCGAACATGCGACGAACCAGGCGGCCCATGCACGCGACGCGTTCCTGCTGCTGTTTGCCTATGCGACGGGTCTGCGCCGCGCCGAGCTCGCCGCGGCGACGATCGGCGCACTGTCGCGCACCGCGCTCGACGGCGCGCTGGATGACGCATGGAGCTTGCGTGTGATGGGCAAGGGTCGGCGTGCGCGTACCGTGCCGATGCCACGGCGGCTGATCGACGCGCTGCGCGCGCAGCTGCGCCACCGACCGGTGCCGCTCGAGCTCGAGACCGCGCCGGCCGACACGCCGCTGATCGCCCATCTCGTGACCGGCGAGGCGCTGCACCCGGACGGGCTCGGCTGGCTGTTCAAGCGGATTTTTGCGCGGGCCGCCGACCAGTTGGCGATCACGTATCCGAACGCGGCCGCGGACCTGCGCCGGGCCAGCACGCACTGGCTGCGCCATACTTTCGCGAACCACGGCCTGGACGCCGGCGCCGACATCCGCGACATGCAGGAGCTGCTCGGCCATGCAAGCCTGGGCACCACCACGCTCTACACCAAGGCCGATGCGGTGCGCCAGTTCCAGTCGGTCGAGACGTTTTTCAACGCGGCGCTCGACGGGGCCGACGGCGCGGGCGTGACCACGACGCCTGTGGCCGTCCCGCGCGTTGCGCCGAGCCTGGCGTCGCACCCGGTCGCCGCGGATCCAGCCAGCGCAGCGCGGATGGTCGCCGTGCACGTGACGCTGAAGGTCGAGCCGAAGCGCGCCAGTGGCCGCGGCCGGGCCCGGGTGCTCGAGCGCGTCGAGCGGGAGGTGCTGGCTGGCGTCGCGCGCACGCCGACCCGCGACGGCGTAACGGTGCTGCAGGTGCCGTTCGATGACGACGACGCGTTCGACCGGCGCGTCGACGATCTGCTGGTCGCGATCGCGCTGACCGCCGAGCAGCACCGCTGTACGTCAGAAAGCGAGGCGTGGGCGGAGGTCGCCGGCGAGCGGTGGCGATGGTGAGCGATACATGATCGGCCCGGGCAACGATGGCTTCGTGGGGCGTGCTGAATGCGGGGCGCAAACAGGGTAACTCGAAATAGGATAGCGATGAGAGGAGTTCCGAAAGAGATGCTGGATCCAAACGCCCAAGCTGGCTGGGCGGGATGTGTGAGCCTCGGTCCCACCGAGGTCCGATTGTGGATCGTCAAGGGCACCCAGTGCGCCACCGGCCACGATCAGGATTTCAGTTTGGCCGATGTGCTGGAGGCAGGACTCCGCGCGAAAATTACCGGTTTGAATGAGCGGGAACGTGAGGCCGTCATCGCGGATTGCATCGCTGATACGCTGGCGCAGATCGCCGACATGAATCAACTGGTTCACGAGTACGCTAACGAAAACTAGGATTGGTGAATCGAGTGACGAAAGTTCGTACCATCTCTGTCGAGGCCGCGAGCGCCCAGCGCGCGGGGGGCCTCATTTCGGACTTCATGCTTCAACGCATCGCCGGCGGCTGGTGTGTGTTACTCGTCGAGACGGGGCGCACGGATTCTCTGGTCGCGGTGAAGCGGAAGGACGTCGACGCAAGCGATGACGGCGCGGCGACGTTTCCTACCGCGGATGAGGCGTTGGCGATCATCTTTCAAATCGGCTTTGACGTCACGCGCAATGCGATCGGTATGTGGCGCCCTGAACCGAAGCATATGGAACGCCTTCAGAGTAGAACGATGGACGTGTTGAAAAGTGTCGTGGATGGACCGAAGGGCGCCGCGTGACGACTCGTGAGTTAGTCACGCATGCGCAGCGTCGCATGCAATGGGCGGCCGATAGGAAAGCAGGAACGAAGCAGTCACCGGAGGTTGCGATGAAACGCGTGAACCGGTTCGCGGAGTACGAAGGGTGGAAGATCGAGGCGTCACCGACCATTTTGGCGAAGCAGCGACTCTTCGTCTCGGGTGTGATCGTCTCGCGGGGTGACGAGCGGTTCATATTCACCGACCTCGGCAATCGTGTCTATCGTGCCCAAGCCTACGAACGCGGTATCGAATGGGCGAGAGGGTGGATCGACAACAACTACAAGACGAAGGCGCATAAGCCAGCGTATGAACGACGGAAGACCAAAGACGCAGGAGGTGGCACGGCATGATTACGCTCAATGGCGAAAAGGAACTTACCCGCATACACGATTGGGCCGACATCCAGGCGAGGCCGGACTTTGATGGGCAACTAGATCCGAACGCTCATGAGCTCGAGGCGATCATTGGCAGCTATGCCTTGCGAGACAAAATCCCGTGCGGTCTATCGAATTGCCGCACACTACATGGCCGCGGTTACCTCGTTGCGACCAAAGATGGGCGCACAACCAACATTGGGAAGGATTGCGGCCGCGTGTATTTTGGAGTTGACTTCGAAACGATGTTGAGCCAATTCACGCGGGATATTGCAGCCAAGGAACATCGCGAAAGGCTTTGGAGCTTCTCGTTTCGCCTCGACGAAATCAACGCCTCGGTCGCGAGGATGCGCAAAGGTGGCGCCGGCGCGCCGGGCGCCGATTGGGTGCACAAAAAAACTCGTCCTCTGCTCTTGCTCAACGCCGGCTGCCCCGCCCCGATCGTGCGCCGCGTTGTTCAATTGCTGCGCACAGGCGGCGATGAGGTGATGGGGGTTCGCGAAGCGACTCGCGAGGAGATCGAACGCGAAGAAGCGATGTCGGGCCGCGCGGTGAAGCGGCCGCATTACGTTGAGGCAGTCGTCGGTCGCGTTGAGCACCTGGACGCACTGCGGTCTGAAAACGATCTGCGTGAGATCTTGATCGTGGATTTGGAGACGAACCTCAAGGCGTTCGCCGGGCTCGACATCGACAATTTGTCGCCATCGCAACTGAGTCATTGGTCAAAGTGGTGCGGCGGTGTCGAACTCTCATTGGAGCGCGCCGGCGAAGCGATCCGGATGGGTCGCGCATTGCTCACGCCCGAGAATCTCGCTCCACTCGCGACGCTCGTCTCGGAGCCGGCCGAGGTTGCTCAATTTGAGGCTTACCTTGCGGGCTTGGGTACGACCTAAGGCGCTCGGATTGAGGGATGCGAGAGAAATAGCAAGCCCCTTTTTCTTTTGTTCAGTTCGGTCGGATGCGTCTAACGCGCGACCCGCGACGGCGTGACGGTGTAGCAGGTGCCGATCGATGACGACGACGCGTTCGACCGGCGCGTCGACGACTTGCTGGTCGCGATCGCGCTCACCGCCGAGCAGCATCGTTGTACGTCGGAAACCGAGGCGTGGGCCGAGGTCGCGGGTGAACGGTGGCGCTGGTGAGTCTGGTTGGCACCGATTGGCGGCAACGGCGTTTTCGCGCAGAGAGCTAGGATCCCGGGTAGGCCACCCATCTCGCCGGCCGATGGCCAGCGAAATGCAAGCGGATATACAAGGGGCTGCCGGAAGGTGCAACCTTGTCCTTGTCGAAGTGACTCTCGTCGGAAAAAACCAAGGGGTAGCTCGAATACGGTTCGATCCGACAGTCGCTCACCTCGTCGGGCTCGGGGGTCAGAAATGTGTTGTATCGCGCGCATGGCCAGCGCCCCTCACGAAGCTGAAGCTCCCAATAGCACAGGATGAGGGGGCGTCCTGAAACGTTGCGTATCGTGATCGTGTTTCCCTCCTGCTCGTCGCTACAAAACGAATATCCGATGTCGATACGATGCCGGTCTCGCCACAGTTCGCAGCACTTGATTACCGCGAGAATCGTCGAGAGGACCGCGCCCCATCCGGCGATCACGAGTGACCAGGAGTGATCGTTCATACACCTCTCCCCGCGTCGTAGGCCTGCCGGGCTTCGTCACGGCAGGCCTCGTAGTAGACCGAGAGGCTTTCTGGCAGCCGTGCGCGACGCGGCATCGCGAGACTTGACACAGGGTAGTTCGCGCGGATGTGCGCGTACAGAAAGAGGACGCATTTCAATGCGACCGCCAACGACGGAGTGTGCATCTCGTCGAGGTCGTCCAGATGAGCGACGAACTTGTCACGGTAGACGCGCACCGTGTCCAGATAGCGCTTCCAGTCGTTCAGACTCGTCGCTGCATCCAGCAACATGTCGCCAAGAAAGCGTTGCTGCTCAGTGTCATCTCGAATGACGCGCTTCCAGTGATGAACTGCGTTGCGATCGGCGAATAGCTTGCACCACTCAAGAACCGCGATATCGAGCATGTTGCTGTTGACCGTCTTGCCGAATTCCATGTGTTGTTTCAGAACACCGGTGCCGTCCTCGTTTACGAAGCCCATGCGGTAGTAAGCGATGTTGCGCACGCAGTGGCAACAGAGCAAACAGACCCGTCGCACGAACCTTGGATCCAGTGATGCGAGTGACATGGCAAAGCCTCCGTCTTTCCTCGGTTCGATCGAATGCGCTCTATCGCGCGACGGGATCGAATCGCCCGACGCGCTCGGTGGTCCCAAAGCAAGTCCTGCAGGTCTCGACGGAGTCCTCGTCGACCTCGACCGGCAACGCTCGCAGGCCGTGATCGCGCAGCCAGGCAAATCGATGGCGTCCATCCGTGAAAATGGCCGTACCGTTCTCGATGGAAACGGTTGGGATGAATATTGAGCGCGTCCCGATTGCGCATCGCAGAAACGTGCCGACCGCTTCGTATTTGCCTTCCTGGTCGGAACCGGAGCCGTTCACGCCGACATACTCGGGCGTGTCCCGCCACACCGCGTCGAGCCTGTCGACGGCGGCCCAAATGACCGGATCGGGCGCATCGGTCCAGCCGGAGCCGATGGGGTGCTGAACCCACACCAATTGTCGGAAGTCCATGACGATGCTCGCAGTCATTGTTCGATTGTTCAAGACTGTAGCGCATCCACGCGACTCCGTAATCGGCGCAGGTGGTGTTGCTCGGCGCGGACGGAACGTCGTGGCGAATTTCGAGACGCTGATGCTCAGTCCTCGGCCTTCGGTCGCCCCTGACGGAGTGCGTGTGCAGTATGCCGCGCATAGGTCGATACCGCCCGCCAGTACGCGGCCATCGGTCCTTTGCGGCGGCGCCAGGCATTCTCGGCCTCGGCGTTTGCCTGGTCGCGCAGCTCGCGCAATACGGCCTCCAACGGAGCGCGCAGTTCGGCCGGCAGGCGTTGAAGCGCCTGCCCTGCCGGCAGTTTCAGAAGCGGATTCTCGTAGCCCATCGTTCGCTTTCCCTTCACGCATTTGAAGTCGATTCGACACGTCGGAACATCGACGTGTCATCTGAAAGTCTTGTTGAATTCGCGACGCGCTACGCGGCGCGACTCGGTGATGCCGAGTGGACGAGTCTCGGCCGGGATGGCGTAGTACGGAGTGCGGACGATGGTGCGCTGTCTCGGTGCGGGATCGGATCCAGCATCGCGAGCACTGCGCGGCGCAGCTGCGCCGCTTTCGCCTGCGAGCAGCGCACGTGGCGGCGAATATCCGCAACGGTCAGACGGACCTGCCCTGCCGCGATGGCATTCGCCAACGCCAACGCCTCTGATTCAATCACGGTCACGAGCGATTCCGGGACTGGCAGATCGTCGGCCGCCGGCGCGCTGATCGAACTGAGCGCCGGAGCGTCGTGACTGGCGACTTCAACGGTGGCGGGCGATTCAGCGCGTTCGTGACCGCTTACGACTGCGATGTGACTCGGCATGACCGATGAGTCACGCGTGACTTTGTCGTCGTGACTCTCGATGACCGGGGTAGCGGCACGCCGCGGAAGACCTTGCAACCAACCCAGGCAGGCGACGCATTCGAGCAGCAGGCCGAACAGCAGGGCGATCGCCAGATCGACACCATCGCGCGAGAGGGCGAATATTTGTGCGACCCGAGACGTGACGGGGTCGATGCGGGCCTTGTCCTGGCGTGCACGGACGAGTTGCCGCACGGCTTCTGCGCGATCGGCTACCTGTTCGCGTCGATGTGCCATATCAGCCTCGACGCCGAGCGCAGCCAGCTGGGCCGCGAGCGCTTCGCGCCGAGCACGCAACGGGGCGCAGCGCGACACGCACTGTTCGGCGCGCGCATTGGCGAGTAACTCCGTGACGCGTGCTTGGTCACGCGCGACGACATCACGCGCACGCCCCGACCCAACTGGCGGCAGTGCACCGGGTTGTACGGGCTCGACGGCGCCTGCACGTTGCGCACCAGCATGTTGCTGGGCGGCCAGGAAGAACGTTGCGTGACCGTAACCGGTGCCGACGAGGCACACCCCCCAAAGCGCCAAGGCCGGAAGCTTGATCAGCAACGGCTCGCCGCGCGTCAGCGCGGGAAGCAGGTGAGCGGCCAGTAGCACCACGAGCGCGACAGCGGCCCATGCGGCGCGTTCGGCCGAGGTGCCGCCGCGTTCAATGCCGGCGACGATCGAGATCCACGCGGACGTGCCCGTGGCGCCGAGTGCGAGGATCAACGCGATGAGACGGGGAAGGGTAGAGCGCGACGCGATACGCCGGTCGGAAGGGTGGCTGTGCATGTGCGGCCTCATTAGCTGGGAGTCAACCCGATCCCCGTCGCCAAACGGGGTGAGCGGGCGCAGAGCGGGGTTGGCGAACCGGCGGCTAATGAACACCGGCAGACCCGAAGGTCTCCCCACCCAGGCCCGCCCATAGAAACCGACGTGCACAGGCACTTCGCACAAAAAAGCCGCTGAGCGCGGCTGTGCGCATTAACCGTTCGGGTCGCCAAACCCGGCACCTGTTGTTTCAGGTACGCAGCCAGTATACCGCCCGCCAACGGGGTTTACAACAGAAATGATGCGCGATGCTTGATGTTTGATGTGAGTGGGGTACAATGGGTGATGCTTGATGTTTGATGCTCACCAGGAGAGCCCTATGCGTACCACTATCGACATCGATGACGACATCCTCGCCCTCGCACGGGCGCGTGCGAAGCCCGGCACGAGTATCGGCAAGGTCATTTCCGAGCTCGCGCGCGCCGCATTGCAACGCACGACGACCAACCAGACGAGCCGTAACGGACTGCCGTTGATGCCGACCTCCGCGACGGCCCGGTCGGTCACGCTCGACACCGTCAATCAACTTCGCGACGATTCACTTTGATGACCTACCTGCTCGACGTCAACGTCCTTATCGCCTTGCTGGATCCTGCTCATGTTCAGCACGAACCGGCGCATGCATGGTTTGGCCGGGTAGGGTATGCCGCATGGTCGACTTGCCCTCTGACTGAGAACGGCGTGTTGCGGATTATCGGCAATCCGAAGTATCCGAACACGATGGGGTCGCCGGCCTCCGTCGCCCCGCTCGTCGCGCAACTGCGGGCGCACGCCGGGCACACGTTCTGGCCGGATGATGTGAGCTTGCTGGACGAGAAGCACGTCGACGCCACGCGCTTACTGTCGTCGGCTCAGTTGACCGATACGTACTTGCTGGCGCTGGCGCGCGTACACAAGGGCAAGCTGGCGACCTTCGATCGGCGCCTGGTTGTCGACGCCGTGCCGAATGGCGCCAAGCATCTCGAACTGATTTCCTGACCGTCGATGGGAGCACGAGTCGTGACAGCTTCGCTTGAACTGGTTTCGTTCGGACTTCCCGACTCGTTCCCGCCGGAGCGGGTGCCAGCGCCGCTTGCGCAGTTTGTCGCGGCATCCGTGCCGGGACCGAGCAAGGAGCAGTTGCACGCGCGTATGCGCAAGCTCGACTGGCGGCCGATTTGGAAGCGGGTGCCGACGTTCGATACGCCAGATTTGACGGCGTATGAAGTCACGCTCACCGTCAGCAACACGGTCGTGCCGCTGATCGTGCGGCTGCGTCGAGTCGGGGCGGGTACGCGTCCACTCGCGGTGCGAGAACGCGATCCGCGGCAGCTGTCATTGTTCTGACCGGGGAGGGGCCGACTGATTTGCTTGACACGACAAAATGTCGTGCTGCGCTGATGCTACACGACGTTATGTCGGGTTCTGGTCGGAGGACCACGATGGAAAAGGTCATTGAGGGGGCGCTCGTCGAGGGCGTGTTGTACGTGTATCGCTGCACCGCCTGCGGGCATCGCGGCGAGGTGCGCCACGCCGACGACAGCTACGACGGTGCGGCCACGACCTGCGCGAAGTGCTACGGCCCGGTCACGCTCGAATGGGACGGCGGGGTCACGCTGGAGGCGACGCCGCGCGTGCGTGTGGCCCACCCGCCGACCGCGGCCGAGCTCGTCCACCTGCGCACGCAGCACGGCCGGACCCAGGCGGCCGTCGCCGAGCGCGTGGGCGTGACCCCGCGCCAGGTGCAGCGCTGGGAAGCCGGGCAGGGCACGATGCCGGTCGCGTCCTGGCAGCTGCTGTGTCGCGAATGGGGCACGCGGTTCCGGGGGGATTTCACGACAGCGCCGGCACCGAGCTGGGGCTGGGACGCGCAGCGCGACGTCCAGCGCAGCACCATCGAGCGCGGCGACGTCGTGCAGCTGCAGGCGATCGCCGGGCCGCTGATCCAGGCCACCGTGTGTGTCGACCGGGTCCACGATGGGCTGGCCGACGAGCACACGTATGGCGGGATCGTGACGGGCATCGTCGCGTCGTATCCCGCAGGTGCTCCGCTCGAAACCTTTACCCTCGGCGAGCGCGTGAGCTTCGCGCGGTCGAACGTGATCCACCTCGAGCAGCGCGTGCCGCCGGCCGCCGCGCGATCGACGCAATGACGGGAGGCAGGCGATGAAACTCAGCAATGCGCTGTTTCTTGCGGGCGGGCTCATCGGCCTCCCTGCGTTCTTTGTGAGAGTCGGTTCGCTTCCCTCAACTGCGGCGATTGGGTGGGCCGTGGCCATGATCGGCTGCGGCATTGCAGGCGTCGCCGCTTGGGCATTCGAGGCAGCATCAACTAAATGACCTGGCCGGTGTCCCGGCGGTGACCACAACGTAAACGGAGCCCTGCGATGCGCAAGGAATACGACCTGCAGACCGACGTGCTGGCGACGATCGTCGCGACCACGCCCGTCACCCCAAAACACGCCGACTTGCTGACGGCCTTCGCGACGCGCACCGAGTTTCGTGGCGCGCGGCATGTGAAATCGCGCGACGAGTTCGGTGCGCGGCCGGCGCGCGTGATCGACGCGAACGGCCGCGAGATCGCCCCCGACTACCGCGCGTGGATCGACGCGCAGCTCGACGCGCATGACGGCTCGGCACGTGCGGTGTGGCACGCGTACAGGGAAGCCGGCTACCAGCTGGTCGAGATCGAGTCCGTGCTGCATTACTTTGTCCACGATCGCGGCGGCGACCAGGACAACTTCGTGCAGCTCGAGGTCTGGGAAGAGCAGGAATTCGTCGAGCGCGAAGTGTTTCCGCGCGATGCATCCTCGGGGGCTCCGGGCGAGGATGACCTGCGCAACGGCTGGAGCAGCGCGCCGGACGAACAGTTCGAGCAACGCCAGTTGGGTGCACCGCGCTATCGCCTGCAGGCGGCCACCGACATGCAGCACTTCATCGAGCTCGCCGAGGCGGTGTATCGGGTGCGCCGGCAGCGCGACGGCGCTCGGCAGTTCGTCGAAACCAACCGGACGACTGGCGAGCAACGTGTCGTGGCCGTGCGTGACCTCACGCCCGGCTACGACCGGCGCCGATGGCGCGGCCGACGGTTTTTTGACGACTGGGCCGCGTCGAGCGCGGGCCATGCCGGCGCGCGCGCGTGCTTGCGCTGGGTGTTCAAGATCGAGGACTACGACGATGGGCGCAGCGGGCGGCAGATGGACTTTGTGCCGGCCTGGACGCATACGCGCAAGGTGGCGCAGCTGCGGAACACCGCCAAGCTCGACGCATACAGCCTGTTCGGCAAGCTCACCCAGTTCGACGAGCGCATCGGCCATCCGTTCGCATGGTATTTCTACGGTCTGCACGGCAACCTGATCCTGGAAGGGCAGATGACACGCGTGCTCGAGGCCGCCGAGGCCGGCTTGATCATGCTGCCCGAACTGGATTATCAGGTGCTGCGGAGCTGGGGCGACGACCCGTATGGGTTTTGACGGAGATCTCTGCGATGGCCAGCGAACCCGAAAAGTCGGATCACGGCAATCTGATCACCGGAGCAACCGTGGTGGCCGTGCTCGGTATGATCGGTGCGGTCTGGAAGTGGGCGCTCGACGCACGTCGGGCCCGCGTGATCGCATTGACCGACAGCGGCCGCCGCGCGCTCGACAATGCCGAACGGCTCGAAACGTACGCGAATCGCTGCCGGAAGCTGATCAACGAGAATGCCTATACGGCAGAGGAGATCCCGCCGTGGAGCCAGCCTGAGTGCTTCGAGTTCGCGCTGCCCGACCTGGCCGATGCGGCGACGACCGGGCAGGGGGCGCGTCACTTGAGGTTCGAAGCAAGCTACCGCGATCTGCAGCGCGAGATCGCGGCAGCGAGCCGGCAGGTCGGCGAGTGGTACGACTCGGAGTTCTATGGTCCCAGCGGCGCGCTTGAGCTCCTTGCCCGCCGCGCGTACGACGTCGCGGATCGCGCGCTCGCACTCGCTGCGGCGCTCCGGAAGCAGTTCGGCCTGCCGCGTCGACAACTCAGTCGATACGAGCGCGATATCGAGCGGCATATCCATGACAGAGCGATCGCCGGCCGGGCACGGCCACCGATCTGGCGACCTTGGGCCTTGATGCGCTTCGCGCTGGCCAAGAGCCGGTGCGCACAAGTGCCGTTGCGGATCCACCTTCATGCTGCACGGCGTAAATGGATTGCGCGTCTGCGGAGAGTATTCGGCCTGGGAGCCAACCCGCGATGACCCGTGACCCGTGGAATAGCGAGCAGGATCGAACCGATGCCCAGGTTTGGCTCTGGCGCGGGCTGGCTGAGATTCGGGTCGCCCGTAGGTTCGACCGAGATCGGCAGTTGCCGAGTTCGGCGCTCGATGCACTGGAGCACGAAGTGCAGGGACTTCTGGACGACCTGCATGATGACGGAAAGTGGAACGAGTACGACACTGACACGGCACGACTCGTATGGCATGCGACGGTGGTCAAGGCGGCCCGTACGATCGAGGCAATGGGCGGCCAGTTCGGTGGGGCATTCGACCGAATTCAAGCGATCACCTACGCCAATGTGTGGCGGGCGTGGAACACCGGGCCGATCGTATCGCTCGCAGCAACGTCATAGCGACAAAGCGTGCGACCCGCCCATTTGATCCAATAGGAGAACGTTATGCTTGGTGCTTGGGCGACGCGCATTGCGTGCTTGTTTGGGATCCACCGTTGGGTCCGGCACGGCCACTACCACTACATCCTGAACGATACCGGGACGCATGCGTACCAGTGCGAACGGTGCGGGCGAGTTCGTGAGAAAAATTCTCCGATGTGAGTGGGGTATTGCCGGGGCCGATATCAGCCATTCAATCGAGCGGATTTTATTTTCTATCGAGCCGACAGATATCAAGGAATGCGATATAACCGCCTTTACCAACATTAACCATCTTTGAGATTCGCGAGATTTTCCATTCTGTACAATCGGACGCGAGGGCAAAGTGTCATTACACCTTGCAAGTGTGCGTAATAAAAAAGAAAGGTGTGCAGATGGATTCGCGTAATCTTATGCAGCTTATTCGAGGCGGACTGATTCAGCAAGACCGTCTTCTCAAGTTGGATACGTCGTTGGGAAGCGACGTTTTGCTTCCCCACCAGATGGTCGGGGAATCACGACTCGGCCGCGATTTCGAGTTTGTCGTCGACGTCGTCTCGACGACGTCGAGCGTCGAGCTGAAAAAACTCATCGCGCAGCCTGCGACAGTCTGGATCCAGCAGAGCAGTGGCGCCTACGCGCCACACAACGGCTACGTGCATACGGCGAGACGTCTGGGTGCCGACGGCGGACTGACGTTTCACCAGTTGACTATCGCCTCGTGGATGCACTTTCTTCGATTTCGCCGCGACCAGAAGATCTGGCAGGACAGGTCGGTCGACTCGATCGTCACAGACATTTTCAACGCGCATCCCCAAGCACGCGGCTTCTTCGAGTTTCATCTGTCGCGCACCTTGCCATCGCTCTCGTTCTGCCGCCAGAACGAGACAGATTGGAATTTCGTCCACCGGCTCCTGGAATCGGAAGGGCTGTACGGCTACTGGAAGCAGGACAGCGACGGCAAAGCGCACCGCCTTGTCATCACCGATCGCCTGACGGCTCTCGATGAAGCACTGCCGCTCACGTTTTCCCGTGCAGGCACGACCATCGTTTCGGACGCGCTCACGCAGTGGAGCGGCACGCGCACGCTGCAAAGCACGTCGCTGACCACGCGCACCTTCGACTACAAGAATCCGGCGAGCGCGTTCAACGCGAAGGGAACGTCGTTGCCGACGATGCCGAATCAGGGCGATCTTCCGGAGCAAGCCGAGGTCTATCAGTACACCGGTGCCTATACGTTCATGGCGCAGGAGCGAGGCGACGCGCTGTCCAAAACCCGCCTCGAAGAATGGGAATCACGGTCAAAGCGTTTTTTCGGTGTCGGCGGTTGGCGAGCAGCAGACGCAGGCAAACGTTTCACCTTGAACGGCCACCCCGATCACGACAGCGACTCGACCGAGCAGCGCGAATTCGCTGCGATCGCGGTGCGCTGGATCGTGCGGAACAACTTGCCGATCTCGCAAACGTCGACCCGGATGCCACATAGCCTCGACCGGCTGATCGCCGAGTCTGGGGTTGACGACCTGGGCAGCGGTGCGCATACCTCGCCGGCTGCGGACGGATCCACGGGTGCGTATCAGGTGGAGATCGAAGCACAGCGGACGACGGTTCCGTTCCGAAGCCCGTTTGATCATGCCAAGCCGACCACACATCTCGAGACCGCGGTCGTGGTCGGCCCGCAGAACGAAGAGGTCTACACCGACGAGTTGAACCGCATCAAGGTGCGATTCATTTGGGATCGTGTTAACGACGGGAACGAGAGCGCATCGTGCTGGGTCCGCGTTGCGCAGTCCGATACCGGCAGCGGGTACGGTGCCGTCCATCCACCGCGAGTCGGCGAAGAGGTCTTGATCGATTACGTCGGTGGGGACTGTGACCGCCCAATCGCAATTGCACGCGTCTATAACGGCGCGACGAAGCCCCAGTGGCATACGAATGGTCTGCTATCGGGCTATCGGTCGAAGGAGTTCGCCGGGGCAGGGTACAACCAGATGGTGATGGACGACTCGACCGGGCAAAACCGTGTGCAGTTGTTCAGCAGCCAAGGAAATTCCGCGCTGCATCTCGGCTACCTGATCCAGCAGACCGGCAATGCGCGCGGTGATTACCTAGGGACCGGCTTCGATCTCCGAACCGACAGCTACGGTGCAGTTCGCGCGAATCGTGGGCTATACGTTACCACGTATCCGAAGCCGGTCGACAGCCAGCCACTCGACGCACGCGAGACACAACAGCAACTGGTGCGGGCCGAGAGCTTGCTCGAATCACTTTCCGACGCAAGCACCGCACACGACGCCGAGGGCTTGCAGGCCGGATACGACGCATTGAAGCAGCTGACCGACGCGTCGCAAGAGTCGGCCCCCGGTTCCGCGTCTGGGGGACGCACAGCAGGCGGTGGTACGGGTTCTGCGAATACCTTCAAAGAACCGATCATGCTTTTGGGAAGTCCGTCGGGCATCGCGATCTCGACGAACGACTCCGCCCACCTGTCGGCTGCGCAACACGTCAACATCGTCAGCGGTCAGAGCACGCACGTGGCGGTCGGGAAGTCGCTGATCGCGAGCGTCGCCAACAAGCTGAGCATTTTCGTTCAGAGTGCCGGCATGAAATTGTTCGCCGGCCGCGGCAAGATCGAGGTGCAAGCGCACTCGGACAACATCGAGCTGACCGCCCAGAAATCGGTCAAAGTCCTTTCGACGACCGCGAAAATCGAGGTTGCTGCTGATCAAGAGATCTACCTAACTTCCGGCGGCGCCTACATCCGCATCGCAAACGGTGACATCCAGATCCACGCGCCTGGCAAGATCGATATCAAGGGCGCGTCGCACAGTCTGGACGGACCGACCGCGCAAGGCTATGTCCTTCCTGGGCTACCCCATGCGGGGGACACCCCCCGATATCACGAACAGTTCCACCTGGTCGACGACGATGGCACGACCGTTCTGCCACACACAAAGTACGAGATCGAAAGCGAATCCGGCAAGAAGTGGAGCGGCTTCAGCGATGCAAACGGCTTTACTCAGCATATTTATACCGATCAACCAGAGTCTCTTTCGCTGACGGTCTACAAGGAGGTCGATGATGACGGCGACGAAGAAGAAGCGTAAGACGGTGAAGCGGCACGTGAGGCACGCGTCGACGACCGGCACTGATCAAAATTCGCTGGTGAAGGCTGTCATTCAGAACGACGCCGGTGAATGGGTGCGCCCCGCGACAGGAGACAAGTTCTACATCGACGAAACCGCGAAGTTTCCGTCGATTACGTTCGAGTTTAAGTCGGACGATCCTCCCCCCTACCAATGGAAGTGGACGATCGTATGGGATGCGCAGGTGAGCCCGCTGAACGAGAAGCGAAACCGCGGTAAGAAAGTCCGGTCGTTTTCGGAGACCGGGTCTTTTACCAGTAATGACAAGGTGTGGGACGCGAAACTGAACGACAAGATCCTCGGCGGGAAGCTGTCCGTCGAGGTCAAGGCGGGCACAACGGACTTCCGACGTACCGTGATCATTCTCGGGAAAAATCCATCGAAAGACGACGTGCTCGCCTTTCTCAAACCGATTCCAAAGACGGTCGGCTTTGATCTCGTTCTCGATCAGGAGAGCCACTTCAAAAACTTCAGGAATTCTGACGAGGAGCCCGTGGTCGCGGGCGACAAGGGGCTCGGCATGACGCAAATGACGCATCCCGCACCAACGTATGAACAGGTCTGGAGCTGGAAGGAGAACATCAAGGCTGGTGTTGCGTTGTGGCAGCAGAAGCAAAACGATGCCATTAAGCACTTTGAGGGCCTTCCCTACACCGAGGAGCAGCTTCGACGTGAGACGTTTTCGAGATGGAACGGTGGCAGCTACTACAAGGTCGATAAGGCGGCGGGGACGATCGAGCGTAACGACGTGTTGTGCGACACGCAAGCGGGTAACATAGGATGGGACATGACTAACCCTTCGAACGCAGGCAAGAGTGAAGCAGAGCTTCGCGCGCGCGACAAGGATGAGTACCCGAAAATGAAGGGTGGTCAAACCAAAGATCATCCATGGAAGTATTCCGGAATCTGCTATGTCGATCATATCTTCGGTAATTAAGTGTTGCGTCGTTGCTGTTGCTGTGGCCGGTGCGGTGAACGCGTTCGCGGACGAACAGGCGCCCGCCTCGGTTCAGCTTTCGAATGGACTTCGGTTCCAACCGACTGAAGATGGAAAGCGGCTGATCGAAGTAGACGCCGCCCATCACCGCACAATCACGGTGAAGTTGCCCACGGCATTTCGTCGGACCGTCGCTTCATCGTCGGGCATCGGATTTCCATCGGCGACATCAAAGGTCGTCGACGGAAAGGAGTTGGTGCTGGTGGTCGTGAGCCAATCGTCGAGCAACAAGCCGATGGGCTTTTGCGGAGCCGGCGACGAGAGCACGCTGTATGCGCTGCAGGTCAACGGCAACGCCGCGGTCCCGGTCTATTCGATGCCGGTACAAAGCTGTTTGCACAGCGTGTCTCTCGATGACAATGGAGGCTATCGGTCGCCGTGGCTCGCGATTGAGTGGGTCGAGAACCCATTCGGATTCAAGATCACCTGGACCAATATCGACGACGCCGGTAATGCGACGCGCGAATATCGTTACAACGGCAGCACATTCGTGCAGCGCAAGTAGTAGCGCGCTCGCTCGTCGGCAGGGCGCCGAGTAGCTCGGTCCGGTCCACGAGCTTGCGCGCGACGTCCAGGACCCGTGCCGCTGCAGACTACAGATCGCATCGAAGCTGAATGGTCTGGCGATCCATGTCGCTTCGATTTAAGAATACGCTGCATCTTGCCGATAACCAGCGAATATGATCGACGTAGTGTCCTCGGTCGCCTAAGATACTCGATGAGTATATAAGGGGAGGGCGCGTGAAGAAGCTTCCGCACACACAACAGGATTTCCTGCGACACGCCATGAGTGTTCTAGGCATGACGCGTGAAGAGTTCGCGGAACGCATTGGTGCGAAGAAGCGCGCACTCGACAACTGGCTACTCCCATCCAGTTCTGCAGAGTATCGCTCCATGCCGGACATGGCGTGGAAGTTCATCCGCGAGATCCTGGGCCGCGACAAACACTGTCCTTGACAGCACTCATTGAGTATATAGTATGTAGATATACTCAATGAGGAATCGGGATCAGCGTCAACACTCCCGTGCGTATCTAACGTGGTATGTGTCGACGTTCCGTGCCGGCCGGCCGCCGTGCAAAATGTAGACAGACGAGCAGAAAATGATAAAGATCGTGTGTGCGGGAATCCTGAGTCTGTTTTTGGCTGCGTGCCATAACGGTACCGAGGGCGTAGCGGGAACGTACGGAGTTGAAGAGCATGGCAAGGTGAATCCGCTCGTCAAGGTCGAATCGGCAGGTGACACGTATTCGCTCTCCGAATTCCGCGCCGGGAAGTGGGTGCCGGTGAAGGGTGTGGTTAAGCCGTTTACGCAGAAGGATCTCGAGACGCTGACCAAGCACAAGGTGGACGTGCCGGTCGATGGTATCCAAACCAACTCTTTCGCCCTGATCCAGGTACCGAAGGGATGGACCGATGGGCCTTTCACGACCAGGACGGGCTATTTCGCGATCCTGATGTTTTCCCCCGTTGAGCTACAGAAAATGTGAGCCACATTTCATGCAACGAAGCTTGACTTGATAGTTGACGCGGCGCGTGCGAGAAAGGCCAATGCTGCGACGTCGGAGCAGGTGGACAGATCGGGCGGAGGTGCCCAGGAGCACATGGTGTGAGGCACGCAATGAAAGGAACCCTGGTTGTCCCATTCGCGGTCTTCTTACTAGAGCCGCGTGCACTGTTCGCACAAGCACTACCAAACGACGCCCCGTTCATTGTGGCCCGAGCAGTCGCGGACGAAAATGCAGCCCGTTATGGCCTAGTCGATCGAGAAAAGCCGTGTCAAACGGAGGGCTATATAACGCGCTCGCGTGAAGCCCGAAGTGTCGTTTGGTGTAGAAACGGGCGTTGGGAGGATCTCGCACGTGAAGATCGTCGTTAATCAATGGTGGACTTGGTACCTCAGCCTGGGGGCGCTTGACCAAGTGCTGTATGTGCTCCTGACATCACTTTTGTGGTTCGGGGCTCTCTACACTTTCAACATTTTCGGGTTCCGCAGGACATTTTTTGGCGATGAAGCGCAACGTCACTCGAAGGACGAGGCATGACCGTCGAACTTAGCGATCGTGATTATCAACAGCTTGTGGCAGCTCGGAACGCGATGGGTTCGGCGCTCAGTTGCCTTATCGACAACGCAGAGCCTATGGCAACGACCCCGGCTATAGCGGAGGCCCGTCGTGTCTTGGCTCAGTACGGCGAACACCAAGGTTTCGTTGTGTTGGCGAATCCGAAAAACCCGTATCAAATACGCGCGAATTCTGTATTGACGGGCACCACGATACTTGCTCTTTGCGTGTCATTTTTCTGCGTTGGCGTTCTTTGGTCATTCCCTCTCAATGTGACTGGGTGGCTTACGGCGATGTGCATAAGCGGAGGAATTGCTCTCGGTAGCGGTGTCATAGAAGTCATAGTCACGCGACGACGGGATTGACGAAAAGGAAAGCCATGTCCCTCCTAAGTTTTGTGAAATTTCCGTACAGAATGCCGGACGGCTTCGAGGCGGTCGATTCCTACGACACCAAGGACATCCTGCCGTCGGAGTTCAGAATGCGGTTTTGCAAGGTGACTGCGGCCGGGCGACTGCTCTGCGACGAAGACGGCGATCTTCACTACGACGACGCTATGACGATTGGCAACGTTGAACGTCGCGAGTACATGCTCTACTTTGAATCAGGCTCGTTGAAATGGATAGGGTGCTTCGAATCGGATGGTAGCGTGTGCAAGTACGAATTTGACGTCTCGAACTATCTCGGTGATCGGTGATTTTTGCTCTTGAATCACGGTCGACGTGTCATCGAAAAGTGCAACACTCAGAAATGCACCTCTGACGGCGATGTATTCCATTATGTAAAATCACGAGGATTCCTAATGAGTCTGATTTCGGATATCAAGGTGGTAACGGGCATCGGTCGCACAACCATCGAGGAAAAGCGAGCGTTTTGCAAAGAGCGCGGTAAGCACACGCTGGAGATCCAAGATGACACGCGCAGCGACGGTACCCGAGAGTGGAAGTGCAAATACTGCGGAGAGACACGGTCGGCAGCCGAGGGGTTTACGCCGAACGACGTTTATTGAATCTGTGTATATTTATTGATCCAGCAACCTTATAGAGGAAAGTCTTTCACATTCATGGCTACCTATCTCGAACTGAAAGCGCAAGCAGAAGCCCTCGCACAGCAGGCCGAAGAAGCGCGACTTGCAGAGCTGGATGGCATCATCACGACGATGCGTGAGCAGATCGCTGAATTCGGCATCACTCCCGATCAGCTTTTCGGCCGACGTCGCGCTGGTGCGGCGAGCGAGCGCGCGCCGATCGCGCCGAAGTATCGTGATCCGAAGACGGGTGCCACCTGGAGTGGCCGCGGTAAGGCGCCGCGATGGATTGCAGGGAAGAATCGTGCCCGCTTCCTGATTGCCGACGCCGAGTAAATCGGCGAGCACACTAACCGGAGCTTGGTACGGGCCGGTTGTGTTTAGTGACTATGGTTTAACTAGACTCCAAATTTACGTGAGGAGCATCATGTTCTCGCCATACATTGAACCGCTAATCCGGCTCCGCGACTGGGCCATCCGCTGGTGGCTGATTCTCATGGTCGGCACGGTGGTTGCTGCCGGCGTCCTTGGCTCCGTCGAGCTCGGGATTCGCGCGATTGTCCGCGCGCTGACTGGCCATGCCGTATGACACGCCCGATTGTTTATCTCGCGGGCTTCGATGTGTTTCGTCCGGATGCGGCCGCCTACGGCGCTACTTTAAAAGTGCTATGCGACGAGCTCGGTTTCCGAGGGGTCTTTCCACTCGATGCAGAGATCGGCCCGGGCTTAGCGCCTGCGCACCAGGCGCGTCAGATCTACGAAAGCAACATCGCGTCGATCCAATGCTGCGACGTCGTGATGGCAAATCTGGCCGACTTCCGTGGCGCCGGCGAGCCGGACTCGGGCACCGCGTTCGAGGTCGGTTTTGCAGTAGCACATGGCAAACCGGTCTTCGCCTACACGAGCGACGTCGCGCCGTTGATCGACCGGGTGCCCCGCCATCCCAGCGCAGGTCGTCGGCCAGAATGCATGCGCGGCTACCTTATTGAGGATTTTGGCCTACCGGTCAACTTGATGCTCGCCTGCTCGGCGACGATCGTCAGTGGTGGGCCACGCGACTGCCTGCAGGAGATCGCAGTATCGCTGAATGTCCGGCCCCTACCGGCTTGATACTCAGCTCCGGCAAGTGTCGTTTCCGACGCTTGGCGCGACCAGGCGCGCTCATCCCAGGAATCCCTAGCGAGAATCGGATTGCACGCGTGCCGGCGGCGGCCGGTAGCTTGATTCGGGCGAACTTGCGCTACTTCGCGGGCTTGGGTGGCCGATGGGACTTCGCGAGTCCACGCTGGACCAGCGCCGCGTATAAGTCGAACGCCGGCTTAAATTTCTCCTGGATTGCCTTCACATGGACCGCAAGCTGCTGTCGCTTGTATCCATAGCGTTCCGCTGCCTCGGACAAGGGCACACCCTGCACCAGATGATCACGTAGCGCGCTGAGCATGCTCTCGTTCTCGATCCGTGAAAGCGCGAGCATGGCGGCCAGAGTCTCTGCAGTGAGGGGGTAGTCCGGGACTTTCATCGGGTGGGTGCATTACCTTTCGTTGTCTTCGTTCGGGCAGAGCGGCGCCGGTGTGGCTGCCGCTCCGCACCACGTCATGCGGCCACAGCGGTCTTCGATGTGAGCTTTGATTGGAACTCGCCATCCAGGCGCATCTCGAGCTCCGCCATCTCGGGCGGCAGTGAAACATGCGCCAACAGCAGCAGCCTTGAGGCCGTCGCCTTCACGCCGTCCGACGTCTTCTGCATTTTACCGAGAACGACGCAGCGGTTATCCCACATCAGCGAGGCGCGCCGCGGATCAACCTTCGCGAGGGCGGCCATCTGATCCCACCGCGCGAGCTCTGGATGAATCACGCCCTCCTCTGGGCGACCGTGATCCAACATGTAGCCGGTAAAGAGCGCGCGTCGCGCGAATATGCCCAGCGCTTCGAGCCACACGGCGTGGCCGATCACAAATTCTTCGCGCACCTCGAAGGCAGGGAGATCGCCGTTGATCATCGCGGCCCAATGCGGAACGTGCCGTGCGCACGCTTCGAAGAACGTCTTCAGAAACGCGTCGATCTGGGCCAACTGCTTGGGTTCCAGCTCGACGACGTTTTTCTGGGTGACCCCGGTGAGCAGCGAGAGGAACTTCTTGAACGCGACCAGGCTCCAGAGTTTCGAGGACTTGGCCGCTACCGCCGAGTTCTCGACATCGATCCGCCGGTCGATCCCCGGCAGCATGTCGATGACCGACAGCGCCCAGGCATTGAACGGATCGCGCCGGTCGTACAACGCGTTGATGGCGGATGACGGCTTGACCTGGCGGCCGTTGATGTCGGCAAACATCTGTTGCGAGCGCTCGAGGCCCTGATCGAAAAACATCGTCACGACGATCGACTCCTCACGCAGTGCCGGCCGGCGAGCGATCGCGAGTTCGATGCCTTTGCGGCGATGCTGACCGTCGTTGATCAACAGCGTGGCACCCATCGGCACATGTAACAGACCGATGCGTCCACCAGCACCCGCCACGGGTAGCGGCTCGAAAGACATTTCGGCCGACACGCTCGCGGTGATCGCCGGCAGCACGTAGCTATCGGGGTTGTCGACCAGATACTCGCCAATGTCCGCGGCGCGGCGCTCGTTGAGTTGGCGCTGCGCACGCAGACGCGCGGGCACGGTGTCCTCCTCGTCGAATGCGAAGAGCTTGACCAGGGCGCTATACGGCACCTGAGCGGCATAGTAACTTCGGCCCGCTTGCGTGCCGGCGACGGCGGGAAACGTGTAGGTGAATTCACTGCGCTCCGTTGCGAGCTCGTTGGTCACCGCCTCGACGCGCGCGCGTCGCTCGGCATTCGCTAGGCGATCGATCTGTGCGGCATCCAGCTCGGCCCGCGCCTTGTCCTCGTATCGCTCGCGCAGCTCGCCCAGCGACAGCTGCAGATGCTCGAGCATCCACGCGGTGTCTTCCTCCGTCACGGGCTTGCTGCTCTGCCAGTAGGGGTCGAGCACCCCTTTCATCGCATAGATCGCGTCAGCATCGAACTTCATCTGCAGATAGCGTTGCGCCAACTCCGGATATGCCTGCCCTTTGACCAGCGGCGTGTCGTGATCAATGAAGCCAAAGCCAGGCGTTCGGGTGGAGCACTCCCTGTCGCGGTTGAGCTTGCGCGCGCGCTCGGACGCTTTGTGCGACTCCGCATGCGATGAGACCACTGTTCCGAATGCTGCGTCGCCGACGTCGGAGAGAAACATCGCCTTCAGGGTGATGACGTAGAAGTTGTTGCGAGCCATGGTCCAAGGTCCTCGATTGAGTTTCGCGCCGGCTATTGGAGAGGCGCGATGACGGTAACGCCATGACTGAATACTACGTTATGCATACGAGATTAAGCAATAGATATCTATTGCTCGTTTTCTCGATTATCGACAATAATGGAGTCTCCAACGCAAACGAGGCAGCCATGGAAAATCGAGCCACTCAGCGTCCCGAGTCGACTCGCTCAATTCGAGCTCGCTGCTTGAAGGAGATCCGCATGCCTCCCTTGAATCAGCTTTCGCCGACCCTCGTGATCATGGCGTGCTCCGCGACCAAGCTGGAGCATGCGGCACGAGCAATCGATCTGTACCGAGGTGTGATGTACAGCACGTTCCGCGTGAACGTCCGGGCAACGTCGGCGCCGGCGGTGATGATCCTGTCCGCTCTGCACGGCTTCATTGCGCCGGACACGATCATTGAGCCCTACGATCAACTGATGACGCCCGCCCGTGCCGACCTCATGCTCGGCGAGCTCGACCGCTTCATGCCGACGGCGTGGCCGGCGTCGGCACGCTCGATCCTGCTCGCTGGCGGCCGGAACTACAGGCGCGTGATGAACGCCGGTCTAGCACGCCAGGTCGAACTCGGGCACATACCGGCGGGTGCGCTTGTGCTGGAGACAGGCGGCAGTATCGGCTATCAGCGCCAGCAACTGGGGGCATTTCTGCGCGGCGAGCGCCTGTAGGCGGCCGCTCGCGTGTCAATTGCAGGGCGATCGTCACGTGGTCGCCGTACAATCGACCGATCGCGTATCCACCTGCCCGAGGAAGGGAGCATCGCATGAGTACCTCCACACGTACCGTCACCCGCTTGTTCGACCTGTTCACCCCAGAGCAGCTCGAGGAGCTCGACAATGCACCGCTACTACCCTCCGGTGTACGCCACCCGTCGTGGTTCCCGCTGTGTGCGCGGGAGAAGCTGCGCGTGGTCGATATCTTGGTCCACGAATCGGTGCCGCGCATTGCCCAGGAGACTGGTGGCGAAGCGTGGTTGGAAGATCTCGTCGATCGCCTTCTCAATCTCCAAGACGAGAGCGGAGCCTCGTCGGCCCTGGCGGAGATCCGCGCATACGGCGGTCTGCTTGAAGCGGGATTCAAGGTGACGCCGATCATCAGACGCAGCGACGCCACGCCGGATTTCTCGGTGGACGCCGGCGACGGGCCGGTGACGGTCGAGGTGTTTCAGAAGCACCAGGACAAGGAGCAGGACAACCTCGTGGCGGCCGCGAACACGCCGAACGGTCAGCACCCTTACGGGATCGAACGCTCGGAGATAACGGAGGGTGATAGGACGGTGCGTACGACAGTGACCGTGTTGACCCCGGGCGGGCGGCCGGATCCGAAGAAGGAAGGGGACAGCGTCCAGGCCAACCTGATTAGCAGGGTCTGCGGGATGAAGCCGGACGAGGGCCAGGTGGACCCCGACCGGCCGTGCGTGCTCGTTGCCGATTTCACCAACTTTGGCGGCGCCATAGCCTCGCAACTGGTCAAGCCGCACCAGACGTCGCCGCTCATTCGTGGATCCGCTGGTCGGGAGTTGTGCAGTGGTGGGATGTGGTACGGGGTCTACGGCTGGAGGGATGCGCCCGTGTTCGAGGATCAGTCAGGCCCGAAGCGTATGGGACACGACGGGCGCTTCCGCCTCGAGGGCAAGAAGAAGAGTCGCCTGTCGGCCATTCTGTTCGTGTTCCATGAGGACGTAGTGCTTCTCGAGAACCCGTGGGCGCCGCGTCCGCTGCCGCCGCTCGCCCGGTTCGCCTTCAGCTGCTATCCATATTTCAACATGCCTTTTTCGATCGCCGACTGGCATCCTGGCAACACCTTGGCGATCGTCGAGGCCCAGCGTCGCATGATCGAAGCGTTCGACGCTTGACACACGACACAAGGGGTAGCCGCGGAGAGCCGGTGCCCTACCACCAACATCCACTCGAAGGAGCGTGCAATATTATGGCCATCGACCCTCACCTGGTGAAGGCGTTCGGCGACGTGCTGCGCAGGCATGGCGTCGAGGTCACGAAGGACACCATCGAGAAGATCAGAGAAACCTTGGGCTACGTGCCGAGGGTCGGGGTGCTCGGCAAGACCGGGGTGGGAAAGTCCGCGCTCTTCAACGCACTGTTCGGACACGACGTCGCTGAAGTCAACGACGTGTCCGCATGCACACGTGCACCGCAGCAGGCCCTCCTCGACATGCAGGGCGATCTTGCCGGCGTGCTCCTGGTCGACCTGCCCGGCTTGGGCGAAAGCGCCGAACGCGACGTGGAGTACGCAGCACTCTACCGCAACCTCCTCCCGGAATTAGACCTGGTGTTGTGGGTTGTCAAAGCCGACGACCGCGCCCTGGCGGCCGACAAAGCCTACTATCAGACGATCGTGGAGCCGGAAATCGGGCGCAGCGCGACGAAATTCCTGGTGGTGGTCAATCAATGCGACAAGCTGGAGCCGACAGACGCCTGGATCCGGGACGAGCGCCGGCCAGGCGCCGAGCAGCTCGCGAACATCGAGCAGAAGCGATCGGACGTTGGCGCCCTCTTCAACCTTCCGACCGCCGAGATCTGCGCCGCCTCCGCGACACGCCGCTGGCAACTGACCGAACTGGTCGACCGAATGGTCCTCGCGTTACCGGAACATGCGAGGTACGGATTCGTCCGGGGAACCAGGGAAGAGCACGTTTCGGAGAGTGCCAGGCAACATGGGGCCAAAGGGGCAGTGACAACGTTGCTGAAGGAGATTGGGTTAGCGGTGGGTATGGCCGCATTTGCCGCGCTGGTGGCTGCCATCGCCGCCCGCTCTGCAAAGCGCGACGGAACGTAGAACGGTTCCCCGCGGCTCGGCCTCCAGCAGCTCGAGGCAGCTCTCCGCTGCAGGGTTTGCGTGTCGCAAGGACCGATCCAGTGCGCTGTCCGACCGACCCGAATCGCGATCGCGACGAGTCCGGCTACGGCGTTCGGAATTCGCTGTCGACAACGGCGAGCTCGTCGACGAGATCTCGCTGGCCGGGCTGCGGCGCGTGAACTGTCGGCGCCCGCCGCAGCCGAGGATGGCCGCCGCGTCGCAACGCTGCCGCGACGCCTTGCAATTGCGCCCACAATTGGTCGGCCGCCGCCGGCGTCAGCGTATCAGCCGCTGTATCGATTGCGGTGACGATCCCCTCGAGCTGCGCCGATGCACTTGCAAGCGTGGGCCGGGCACGAGCCAGCTCTGAACTCGCGTGATAGACCGCAAGCCACCGATTGAGCGATGTGTGCTCTTCGACCGATAGCAGCTCAAGCAATGCTCTCGGAACCTCATCTCCTGCGCGAAATGCCCCAATAAGCAGCTGACGGTTGCGCCCCGTTTCCGTGGAGCGTTGAACACGCAACAGCTTCACCTGGCGACCCTGTTCGCGGATGAGCATGGGTTTGTCGACCTCGTGATGGAGACGTGGGCAGGATAGCGCACGACTGTGTCACGGGCTACGGTGTGATGTCACAGCGACTCGGGATCAATACGCCAGATCGGGCCTAATCCGGCAGCGTCGCAAAGGAGTGCCCACGCCGAATACGGAATGGCCGCCTGGTTGGCAATCCACCGCCGAATCTGGCGGCCGGTCGGATCCGCAAGACCGAGGTATCGGGTGGCAGCTCGTGCGCTCATACCGGTCCGACGAACGACCTCCTGAACTTCAGAGCCGGTTGGTGACGCCCAGTGGATGGCCGGCTGCAGGCATTCCGGTCGGATTTCCATTTGGACAGAGCTACTCATCATTTACCTCGTTGATTCGGTGATTGGGTGTCTATCGCGGCACGCAATTTTGCGAGGACCGGAGAACACTCGGTAGGAAGATCTGGCGCCGGCGCTCCGACCGGCCGCACCGACGCAGCCTCGAGGCATACCATCTCGAGGAACTGAGCCTGCTGGATCCTTGCCGACGCGAGCTCGGCTCGCGCGAGATTACTCGATTCGACGTCGCGCGAGTGCCAGTATGAGAGAGAGCCGGTGATTGCGCCCGCTGCGCCAACCACGAGGCCCAGCGCGAACGCTGCCAACTCAGTGTTGGTCAGTCTCCAACTGAAGAACGATTTCGCGTAGTTCACTTTGCCCTCCGTGGACGGGTGTAGTGTTCGAGTCAAAAAAAGAACGAGCCGATGATGATGCCGGCAACCAGGGTGCCGAGGCTGAAGCCAGATCGGGGCTGCAGCGCCTCCTGTTGCTTGCGCCGGAGTTCGCGTCGACGCTCACGCTCCGCCAGGATTCGCTCCTGGCGCTCCGCTGCCGCCCTCGCCGCTCGCACTTCGTCGCAATATTGATCGAAACCGACTTGATAGATGCGTGCAGCGGCTCGAGCGGACGACTGTACAAGGAGGCAAAGCTGGAGCCACGTCGCAATTCCGACCACGTAGTAGGCCCCTCTTTGGATCCATGCCGGTACCGCTACGCTGAGATCTTGCGAGCCGGTGTCCGAATACACCAGACGGACGCCCAGTTGATGCTCGAAGGCGGTAGCGAAGGGCCGGCCGATGTACTGGATGGCCTGGTCGACGATCGGCACGCCAATCGCGCCTTGGCAGAAGCGAACGGCTTGATACGCGACGACCAACCCAAGCGCGGCGCCCGTAACCTCGATCCCCTTCGCGATGTATTCCTTGTTCACACCCCTCTCCTTTTTTGAACTCCCAGCGGCGGGGCTGGGACTGTTCAATTTAGCCCCCACGGCTTACGCCGCGGGGGGAACACGTACGATCCGAGATCGCGTCGCGATCACGGATCGTACTTGACGACCCCAGTCGGGTCCATACCGGCGCCCTGCACAACGAGACCTTCCGATCCAGCCCCCGCGGCTTGTGCCGCGGAGGAAACACGCTTGCCCCGCGATCACTTCGCGATCGCGGACCAAGCTTGACGACCCCGTAGTGGTCTGCGCAGGCCCCACCGAATCGTCCCTGCGCTTCGCTCCGGGCCGGGCCTCTCCCCACGCATGGCGTGGGTCCCCGTGGCCCTCGATTCGGGCGCGCAGGCGCGCGCGCAACGTCTTCGCGACGTCGCCCCCGAGCTTACAAGAAGGGGGGATCGTCCGCTTCTTCGTCGCGCCGCATGGACGCCCGGTCGCATGACCGAGCGCCCCGTATCAATTAGTCAATTGCCCGGAAGATCTCCCGCTGTTCCGGATGTTGAACCGCGAACGCTCGCAGTGCATGGTAGTGATCGATGAACCGCTCGTCGCCGAAGGTCTCGGCCATGTGGCACAGCGCGTACAACGTAACGACGATGCCGAACGCCTCGGCACCCATCGATCCCTCGTAGCTGTTCAGGTTCCAGCGTACCGACACCGGCGCTGCGATCTCCGGGGCGAGATAGAACGCGCCGTTCGAGAGGCGGAAAAAATGCCACATGCCGCCGTTGTACGTCGAGCAGAGACGGCGCGCCCAATCGTACACAAACGCTTCGCCATGCAGGTATCGCGCGCCGAAGTAATGCGGCAAAAAGTGCATACGCTGTTCCTCGACGACCAGCTCCGAACGAATTTCAATGACGTTTTCTTCCACGGTTTTACTCCGGTTAAGGACCGCTGCGATGTGCTGCGGCCATATCGATATATTAGGACATAAAGACCTAATAGGCAATGAATTTATTTGAATAATTCGTTGCTGTTAGGTCTTTAAGACCTTATTATATGGTTGTGGCCTCGGCGTGGTGCTGAGGTCCGTAACCGGAGAAAACCCGTGTCTGAAATTGCAACGAATGCGACCCCTGCCATCGACGGCCTTGCCCCGCTCCAGTACGTACCCCTCGGCACCTTGCGCGTGTCGCCGCACAACGCACGTAAGAAGCCGCCCACTCGTATCCGCGAGATGGCGGAGGACATCGCCGTTTCGGGCCTGCTGCAAAACCTTGTCGCTCACGTGATCGATGGCGAACCCGGCCAGCATGGCGTGTGCGCGGGACAGCGCAGGCTCGCCGCGATGGACCTGCTCAAAAGTGAGGGACGCGCACGCGACAGCGACCTGATTCCGATTCGCATCGTGTCGGAAGGGGAAGCATTGGCGATCTCCCTGATCGAAAACGCGGAGCGTGAAGGCATGCATATTGCCGACCAATGCGTGGCGTTCGGCCGAATGGCCGCAGAGGGGCGCTCCATCGCCGACATCGCCGGCCGTCTCAACGTGGCAGAGCGGGACGTGCGCCGAGCGTTAAAGCTGGCGAGTGTCTCGCCAAAGCTGATCGACGTGTTTCGCGATGACGGGATGTCGTACGAGCAGGTGTGCGCGCTCGCATTGAGTGACAGTCACGAACAGCAAGAGCGGATTTGGTTCGACGCTAAACAGGATTGGCAGAAGCGGCCCAACGCAATCCGAAGTGTGATCACGCAAGAGGAGACATGCGCGCGCGACAACCCGCTTGTTGCTTTTGTCGGGCTGGACGCTTACGAGGCGGCAGGCGGATACGTGCGCCGGGATTTGTTCAGCGATGCGAAGAATAGCGGATACATCAACGATCTGGAATTGCTCAGCCGACTGGCAGTAGAAAGGCTGACGGCGGTAGCCGTGGACACCGGCGCGGAAGGCTGGTCGTGGGTGGAAACGGCTGTCCAACGTGATTCGACGCTACTCGCACGATATGGCCGGTTGCGCCCGGAGACGCGGGACTTTACCCGCAAGGAAAAGGCCGAGTTTCGGAAGCTTGAGAAGGCCCGTGATGACGCTCGCCAAGCGTTTTTTGCGCACCAAGACTCGGATGCAGCGGAGGACGACGACGCGAAAGGCGAAGCACTGGAAGAGGTCGCGCAAGAGGCGGAAGCGGCTTTAGCCGAACTTGCCGAGCGACGCAACGCTTGGACGGACGAGCAGAAAGCACGCGCGGGCGCTTACATCTGGATCGACTATTCCGGCACCCTGCAGATCGAGCGAGGACTCGTCAAGCCAAGCGAGAAGGCCGCAGTAAAGGAGTCGGGTGTCGTCGGGACCGAGCAAATCACGCCTGAGAAGGCAAAACCGCTGCATGGTGAAACGCTGTGCGAACGTCTGACGGCGCATCGTACCGCTGCCGTCCAGGTGGAACTGATGAAGCGGCCGACCGTCGCCCTCGCCTATCAGATGTTCGCGATGGTGCCGCGCGTGTTCGCCGAGCATTACGAGGCAGGCGCGATGGATGCACTGGATGCGCAGTTCACGCCGACCCATGAACGCCTGTTGCGCGCGGCCGACGACATGGCCGACAGTCCGGCGTGGCTGTTCATCGACGGGGAGCGGCAGAAGTGGCGCGCGGTGCTGCCTTGCAAGGTTCGCGATCTGTTGCCGTGGCTTCTGTCGTGCTCCGAGGACATGCTTGCCAATCTGTTCGCTTTCTGTGTGGCTTCGACCGTCAACGGCCTGAGTCGATGGGACCGGCCGCACGATGTCAACACGTTGGCCGACACCCTTGGCCTCGACATGGCCGCGTACTGGAAGCCCACCCGCGCGAGTTACCTGAACCACGTTTCGAAGCAGCGCATCATCGACGTGGTAACACAGGCGGTATCGGCCGACGCGGCGGCGCAGCTCGTGGGTATGAAGAAGGGCGAAGCGGCGGCGGCCGCCGAACTGCGGCTTGCAGAAAGTGGCTGGTTGCCAGAGGTGCTGGCGAACCGGCAGACGGACACGGTATGGGAGGACGATGAACCGGACGCAGACGAAGCCGACCCGGAGGTTGATCCTGACATTCCGCATTGACGCCATGATCCGATAAGCAACAGTGGCGCCCTGACGGGGCGTCTCTTTTGACTCATACGCCCTCGCCCATTGTCGATTAGACATCGGGCGACTTCCTCATTGAAACAAAAATGTCACTTGCTTAATAGGTCTTAAAGACCTATTATATCGATATGGCCGCAGCATATCGCAGCGGTCCTTATCCGGAGAAAAAGCCGTGACTCAAATTACCCGCCTTTCGCGCACGTTCGCCGCCCACTCCCCGTCGCTGCGCGCAGACACGCCGCTGTCGAATGATCAGATCGCGCGCGTCGCCCCGTCGATCCTCGCGACCGAGGCGCACGAAAGCCGCTCGAATCGCTACACGTACATCCCGACTATCAAGGTGCTCGACGGCCTGCGCAAGGAGGGTTTCGAGCCGTTCTTTGTTTGCCAGACGCGTGTGCGCGACGACAGCAAGCGCGAGCACACGAAGCACATGATTCGTCTGCGCCATGCGACGCAGATCAACGGTGCGGAAGCCGACGAGATCATCATGTTGAACAGCCATGACGGCTCGAGCAGCTACCAGATGATCGCCGGGATGTTCCGCTTCGTCTGCAAAAACGGCATGGTGTGCGGCGACACGCTGTCGGATATCCGTGTGCCCCACAAGGGCAACATCGTGGACAACGTGATTCAAGGCGCGTTCGACGTTCTGGACGGCTTCAACCTGATCCGTGAGCAGAAGGAAGGCATGCAGGCTGTCACGCTGCAGCGCGAGGAGCAAGCGCTACTCGCCGAAACCGCGCTGTCCCTGAAGTACGAACCGAACGCCGACGTGCCCGCGCCGATCACGCCGGATCAACTGTTGCGGGCACGTCGCACGGAGGATCGAAACGACGACCTGTGGACGACGTTCAACCGGATTCAGGAAAACATGATTCGCGGCGGGTTGCGTGGCCGGTCGGCCACTGGTCGCACGATGACAACGCGCGAAGTAGCCGGGATCGACCAAAACGTAAAGCTCAACCGCGCGCTGTGGGTGCTGGGTGAAGGTATGCGCAAGCTCAAGCAAGGCTAACCGCCGAGCCTGCAACGCTCCCAAAGGCCCCGCTTCGGCGGGGCCTTTTGCATGGAGCCACGGTCGGCTCAGCTGCCGCACGCGGCAATGACATTCGCGCGCGCAATCGGGCAATCCAGTGGAGCGCCCGCCACTCCAGATCGAAAGCACCGCTGCGCGGTGCTTTCTCACGTCCAAAGGCGACTTACCACCCTCTCCACGGTCGCCTTGTCGTTCTTGCAATCGCCAGCTCAAGGAAGACCGTCAGCGTGCTAACGGGGGTGTGTCTACCCGTCGCCAACGATCGCCGGAAGTGTGTCGACGGCCGGTCGGTTG